>SAMEA104315432__coassemble_806_pt1 | contig 13919 bp, 14 predicted proteins | sample SAMEA104315432__metabat2_high_PE_016 | metagenome-assembled genome bin SAMEA104315432 (sample SAMEA104315432) | gut metagenome | biome: Monkey gut; feature: monkey-associated habitat; material: faeces | place: China | collected 2013 | reverse complement strand
GGGGTCGCGGGTTCGATTCCCGTCTCGCGCTCTCGAAAACCCTTGAAGTTATTGATTTTCAAGGGTTTTCTTGTTGTATGCTAAGGGACATACAAATCTAATCTATCATTTTCTTTATTTTGTGTCAATGAATTCTTATTATCTTCCGTTTTCTGCATAAGTCGTTACACATCCATCCCATATTTTTTCAAATCCACTTTCCCGTCCACTACTTCGATGCCGTCGGCCTCTAAAAGCTGTGCCTGTCTGCCTGCGCCGCCGAAAGCAAATTCGCCGGACAGCTCTCCCTTGGAATTGACTACCCGGTAGCAGGGGATGTTGGCGGGGTCCGGGTTGTGGTGCAGGGCGTTGCCGACGGCACGCGCCATACGGCTGTTTCCGGCCAATGCGGCAACCTGACCATAGGTGGCAACCTTACCCCTGGGGATTTTCTTTACTGCTTCGTAGATGCGTGTTGCGGCCGTGTTGACAGTCAGGTCGTAGCTCTCCGCAATCATGCGGCGGATTTCTTCATCGGGAACGGTACCGTCCAGAATAACGGTATTCCAATGCTCCTTGTTCTGATGCCAGCCGGGCACGACGGAGGCGTAGGCGCTTCGCCAGAAATCCCGCCATTCCGGGGAAACCTTTACATTCAGATTGATAAAACCGTTTCTTTCATATGTCCAGAGAAATACCTTCCTGTTGCCTTCTGTCCGCACCAGCTGCCAGTTGGGGTCATGAAAGGGGGCATCCTGGTAGGCGCCCGGAAAGGACAGCCCATAGCTTAAAGCTTCTTCTCTTGTTGTCATATTCTTGTTACTCCTTTCCCAACCAATAGAAAAGCATCCTTATATAAAAAAGAATTCCTTAGAATAACACCATTATATTACATACGGTAAAAGGGTTCCAGTATTTTAACGAAACCGTTATTATGGTATAATCAGAATTACATGAGCGCGAGAGAACCGGAAGGAATATATTTAAGCGGGAAAGGCGGCAGAACATGAAAATAGCACTGGTTTCGGATACCCACGGCGGGAGGAGCTTCTGACACAGATTAAGAAATGTGATTACCTCATTCATGTGGGGGATTTTGACAGGGAACATGTATATAACACTCTGCAGGAACTGGGCGTACCCATGTATGCGGTGCGCGGAAACTGTGACAGGGGCGATTGGGCAGCTTACCTGCATGAATTTTTAGCGGTGCCCATAGGCGGAAAAATGTTTTATCTGGTGCACAACCAGATGGATCTGCCCTATGATTTAACGGATGCGGATTTTATTGTTTACGGGCACACGCATGTGTTTGCACATATGGAAAGGCACGGCAAGGTCTATATCAATCCCGGAACGGCGGGGCAGGACAGGGGCGATGGAAAAAGCATGGCAATCCTGACGCTGGAGGACGGAAAGTACCGTCTAGAGCGGATTTACCTATAGGAATGCCCTGAAAATGGCGGACTGCTGGAGGCAGGTCATGAGGGAAAGACTGCAGATTTCCGCAGGTTTATCCTTGACAGAATTCCCTTGGTATTATACTGTTAAGGCAATATATCGTTTTGTATACAAAAGCAGTAGGACAGTGGCTGCGTTAGAGGGAAACGGAAGGGCAACGGACTGCTTTCAGACAGAAAAAAGGGAAAGGTTAAAATAAAAATATGGGTATCAAAATAGGAATCGATATCGGCAGCAGCACGACTAAAATTGTGGCATTTGAGCAGGAAAAAATGCTGGCTCCCATGGTGGTCAGGGCGGACAGCCAGGTGGCTTCCCTGTACGGCGCGTTCGGACGGTATCTTTATGAGAATAATCTGGAGCTTTCCGACGTGGACGGTGTATATATCACCGGTGTGGGAAGCAAGTATGTGGATAAACCGGTGTACGGACGCCCGACTTACAAGGTGGACGAGTTTGAAGCCACCGGCACGGGCGGCTATTATCTGACGGATAAAAAGGAAGTTATCGTGGTCAGCATGGGCACCGGCAGCTTTTTTGTAAAAGTAACGGAAACGGAAATGAAGCATTTAGGCGGTGTGGGCTTAGGCGGCGGTACCATCTGCGGTCTTTCCGCCATCACTCTCGGTACTTCTGATATTCATGAAATTTCTGCCCTGTCCCGTAAGGGCGATGTGGCAAAAATTGATTTGCGCGTAGGCGACCTGTCCAAGGAAAAGCTGCCGGGATTGAATCTGGATGTTACGGCGTCCAACTTCGGCAAGGCGGACTCCCAGTCAAGACCAGAGGACGTGGCAGCCGGAATCGTGCACATGGTAATTGAAAATATCTGCCAGACAGGTATCTTAGCCTCCGCCAATACCGGCATTAAAGAGTACATACTCATAGGCGGTCTGACAAAATTCTTTGAATGCCGCCAGATTATAGAGGCGTTTAAAAATCTCTGGGATGTGGAAATCACTATCCCTGAGTATTCAGATTACGCCACGGCAATAGGAGCGGTCATCGCGGACAACGAGGCGCAGAAAATCGAGTAAAGATGTTGATAGCAGGCGTTGCAGGAAATGCAGTAAAAACCACCGACAGCAGGCATTGCGGAAAATGCAGCGTAAAAAGACGGCGGAAAAAGTAGGGGGAAGCTTTGAAAAGACGTTACAGAGTATTGACAGCACTTCTGTTGGTTTTCATCATGGGAAGTGCAGCAAGCGGATGCGGTGCGGATACGGATATAGAGACGGGTGTGCCGCCCTATCAGATTTGGGAGCCGCTTGAACCGAAGGACAATGCGGCGAATGGGGATGCGGATAAAAATTCTCCGGGAAATGCAGACGGCGCACAGAACGAAAATGCAGGGCAGGATGCGGCCGGCAAGGATGATAAGGGACAACCGGGAGAAACTGTTTCTGACGGAAATGTCACAATAACGATTTCCGCAGCCGGTGATGTAACTCTCGGAAATCACCAGAATCAGGAATATGCCTATTCCTTCCGGCAGAAGTATGATGAAGAGGGAGATGCATACTTCCTGGAAAATGTGAAGGATATCTTTGAGGATGATGACATGACTGTCGTAAATTTTGAAGGTACCTTAACCTATGCCGAAGAGAGAAGAGAAACTACTTATAATATGAAGGGAGACCCTTCTTATATTCAGATTCTGAATGACGGCAGTGTGGAGGCGGTGGGCTTCGCCAACAACCACTGCATGGACTATCTGCAGAAGGGACATGACGATACGGTGGACTGCTTCAAGGAAGCGGGGCTTACCTATGCTTACGATGCGGTTACCGGCATTTATGAAACCAAGGGCATTAAAATCGGGCTGATTGCCGTCAATGAGGTGGAACAGGGCGCCGCCGTGGAAAAAATTATCCAGAGCGACATAGACTCTTTAAAGGAACAGGATGCGGACCTTATTATTGTCTGTTGTCACTGGGGCGTCGAAAGTGAAACGCAGCCGGAGGATTACCAGATGGTTCTTGGCAGGAAATGTGTGGACTGGGGAGCGGATTTGGTGCTCGGCAGCCATCCCCATGTTCTGCAGGGTATAGAGCTGTATCAGGGCAAATTCATTGTCTACAGTCTGGCGAATTTCTGCTTCGGCGGCAACCGCAATCCCAAGGATAAGGACACCATGATTTTCCAACAGCAGTTTACTTTTGTGGACGGCGTGAAGCAGGAAGACATTGCGGGAAGGGTCATTCCCTGTTCGGTTTCATCGGTGAAGGGGCTCAACGATTTCCGTCCCACACCGGCGGAGGGCGACGAATATACCCGTATTTTACAGAAAATACAGGACTACAGCAGCCCGTTCGGCACGTATTTTGATGCGGACGGCTGGTATGTGGCGCAGTGACAGGAATTTGGATGAAAACAGTATAGAATGAAAAGGCAGCAGAACAGCAAGAGCCTGCATGTGAAGGAAAGGAAGAGGGTTACGATGAAAGAAACGGTTTTGGCAAAATTTGCAGAGGTATTTGGCGGCGCGGAGGGCGCAAGAGTCTTTTTCGCACCGGGACGTGTGAATTTAATCGGGGAGCATACGGACTATAACGGCGGTCACGTTTTCCCGTGTGCGCTGACCATCGGTACTTACGGCGTTGTCCGCAGAAGAGAGGACAGAAAGCTCCGTTTTTATTCCATGAATTTTGAAAATCTGGGGGTTATCGAGTCTTCTCTGGATGATTTGAAGCCTTATAAGGAGGCGGACTGGACGAACTATCCCAAGGGTGTGATGTGGGCATTTGAAGAAAAAGGCATGAAAATTCCCGCAGGTATGGACATTTTACTGAACGGCAACATCCCCAACGGCTCCGGCCTTTCTTCTTCCGCTTCCGTGGAAGTGCTGACGGGCGCTATTTTACGTGCGTTGTTTGGCTTTGAAGTAAGCAATCAGGAGCTGGCTTTAATCGGCCAGTTCTCCGAAAATAAATTCAATGGTGTCAACTGCGGTATCATGGACCAGTTTGCCATTGCCATGGGTAAAAAAGGTCATGCCATTTTCCTGGACACGGCGGATTTATCCTATGAATATGCGCCGGTTGCACTTAAGAATGCCAGAATTGTCATTGCGTGCTCCAACAAGAAGCGTGGTCTGGGCGACTCCAAGTACAACGAAAGAAGAAGCGAGTGCGAAGAAGCGCTGGCGGACATCCGGAAACATATGGACATTAAATCCCTCGGCGATTTGACCGAAGAGCAGTTTGAGGAAGCGAAGAAGTACATTACCCGTGAGGTCTGCGTCAGACGCGCCAGACATGCGGTTACGGAAAACCGGCGTACCATAAAAGCGGTTGCGGCTCTGAAGGCAAATGACATTGCCCTTTTCGGCAGATTGATGAATGCTTCCCATGACTCTCTGCGCGATGATTACGAAGTGACCGGAATCGAGCTGGACACTCTGGTGGAAGAAGCCAGAAAAATTGACGGTGTTGTCGGTTCCCGTATGACGGGTGCCGGCTTCGGCGGCTGCACGGTCAGCATTGTGAAGAATGATGCCATTGATAAGTTTAAGGAAGAAGTCGGCAGGGCATATGCGGACAAAATCGGCTATGCAGCAGACTTTTATGTTGTGGAAATCGGTGATGGTCCGGTGGAACTGTAAGGAAGGTGCGGATTTTACATGATACAGAATGCAATCAGACGACTGGTGAAGTACGGACTGCAGACCGGCCTTGTAGAAAAAGAGGACGAAATTTATACAACCAACAGGCTTATTGAACTGTTCGGACTGGACAGCCCGGAGGTTCAGGGAGGGCAGGCTGACAGAGCCGCAGAGAACGGGGCGGAAGCATTTGGAGAGCAGGCAGGCGGAGCAGCACAGAACGGGGCGGAAGCATCCGGAAAACAGATTGACGGAGCCACAAAGGAGGTGTCTGTGGATGCACCCGATGAAACCGGCAATTTGGAGGAAATCTTAAAAGAGATGCTGGACTATGCGGCAGAAAAAGGAATGCTTGCAGCGGACAGTGTTGTTTACAGAGATTTGTTTGATACGAAAATTATGGGGATTCTGATGCCGCGTCCCAGCGAAGTCATCCGGAAATTCTACGATTTATACAAAGAGGTTTCTCCCGAAGCGGCTACGGATTACTACTATGATTTAAGCAGAAATTCGGATTACATCCGCCGCTACCGGATTGCAAGGGATAAAAAGTGGGTGGCGCCTACCGAATACGGTGATTTGGATATTACCATCAATTTATCCAAACCGGAAAAAGACCCCAAGGCCATTGCGGCAGCGAAAAATGCGCCCCAGTCGGGCTATCCGAAGTGCCTGCTCTGCAAGGAAAACGAAGGCTATGCAGGCAGGGTAAACCATCCCGCACGCCAGAACCACCGCATTATTCCGGTGACCATCAACGGTTCCCGGTGGGGCTTCCAGTATTCTCCTTATGTATATTACAATGAGCACTGCATCGTTTTTAATTCGGAGCATGTTCCTATGAAAATCGAGCATGCCACGTTTTGCAAGCTCTTTGATTTTGTAAAGCAGTTCCCGCATTATTTTGTGGGTTCCAATGCGGATCTGCCAATTGTGGGCGGTTCCATTTTAAGCCACGACCATTTCCAGGGTGGTCACTACGAATTTGCCATGGCGAAAGCGCCGGTGGAGGAAACCTTCCGGGCAGCAGGCTTTGAAGATGGGGAAGCAGGCATTGTGAAGTGGCCCATGTCCGTTATCCGTCTGAGCGGTACCGATACGGACAGAATTATTGCGCTGGCGGATAAAATTCTGGCAAACTGGAGGGGCTATACGGACGAGGAAGCCTTTATTTATGCGGAAACGGACGGCGAACCTCACAACACCATTACCCCCATTGCCAGAAAGCGCAGGGACAAGTATGAATTGGATCTGGTTCTCCGCAACAACATTACAACGGCGGAGCATCCGCTGGGTGTATATCATCCCCATGCGAAGCTGCACCATATCAAGAAAGAAAATATCGGTCTGATTGAGGTTATGGGTCTGGCGGTCTTGCCTGCCCGGTTGAAGCAGGAACTGGCGGACTTAAAGGATGCCATTCTTGCCGGTAAGGATTTGCGGGCATCGGAAGAGCTTTGCAAGCATGCGGACTGGGTGGAGGAATTCTTGCCCAGATACACCGTGACGGCGGACAATATCGAGGGCATTTTAGAAAAAGAAGTGGGTCTTGTGTTTGCGGAAGTCCTTACGGATGCCGGCGTTTACAAGCGCACGCCCGAGGGCAGAAAGGCATTCCACAGATTTCTTGCTACATTGGAGTAATTATGTTAAAACAATTTACAAAATATGTTCTGCAAAGTGTTGCCGGAATGGTGGGCATTTCTGTCTACATTCTGGCAGACACTTTCTTTATCTCCCTGTATTCCGGTGCGGACGGGCTGGCCGTCTTAAATCTGATTTTGCCGGTATTCGGTCTGGTGTATGCCATTGGCGCCATGATCGGCATCGGCTCGGCTACCCGGTACCGTATCAGCAAGGAGAAGGGGGAACCGGTAAATTTTTATTTTACACAATCCGTTTTGTGCAGTGTGCTGTGCAGCATTCCGTTTATCCTTATCGGTATTTTTCTGCCGGAAAAGCTGCTGCAGCTTCTGGGCGGCGATGCGGCGCTGACGGCACTGGGTAAGGATTATCTGCGTATCATTCTGATAGCCTCTCCTTTTTTCATGACGAATTACACATTTACGGCTTTCACGCGCAACGACCATGCACCGGCAACTGCCATGCTGGGTTCCATAGCGGGCAGTCTGTTCAATATTGTGTTTGACTATGTGTTTATGTTTCCCATGGGTCTGGGGATGAACGGTGCGGCGCTGGCAACGGCGGTGTGTCCGGCGGTCACCATGTCTATATGCTGCATGCATCTTTTCGGTAAGAACAATCATGTGGAATTTGGATTCCACATGCCTTCCCCCCGGCATCTGTTTTCCTGCTGCCAGCTTGGAATATCGGCTTTTGTGGGGGAGATTTCTTCTGCTGTAACCACCATTGTGTTTAATATGCTGATTTTGTCCCTTGCAGGTAATATCGGCGTGGCAGCGTATGGTGTAATTGCCAATATTTCCATTGTGGCAATGTCTATCTTTAACGGTCTGGCGCAGGGCGCCCAGCCGTTAATCAGTGAATATTACGGGAAAGGCGATACAGCGCATGTAAAAAAGCTCCTGAGGTGGAGCCTGCTTACCGGCCTGGCTACGGAAATCATTATAGTGGGCATCGTTTTTCTGGCTACTGGTCCGCTGATTTCCATTTTTAACAGCGAACAGAGTGCAGAGCTTGCCCGTTATGCCGATGACGGAATACGGCTGTATTTTCTCGGCTATCTGGTTGCCGGCATCAATATCGTGCTGGTGGCTTATTTTTCTGCTGTGGACAAGCCCGGACCTGCAATCACGGGTTCCCTGTTCAGAGGGGTTGTGGCGATTATCTTTTTTGCCATACTTCTTTCCACTTTACTTGGCATGACAGGCATCTGGCTTTCCTTCCCCTGTGCCGAAGTACTGACGCTTGCAGTGGTGCTGGTACTGTCACGGGTGAAATGACGGCGTACATTTTATGATATGAAACTTCCGCCGGAAAACTGCATATAGTAGTATAACTTATCCTTTGGAGTGTACGATGGCTTTTTGCAGAACGGTAATTCATATTATACAGCCGGGCGACTCTTTTTATAAATTAGCGCAGAAGTACCGGACTACGGTGCCGGATATTATGATGCGCAATCCCGGCGTCAATCCTTATAATCTGCAGGTGGGAGGAAAATTGTATATCTGTTCCGGCGTGGGGCAGAACGACATGCAGGAAGAAGAACTGAAGCTGAACAATGAAATGCGGGAGAGCTGGATGCAGCATATTTACTGGGAGCTTATATTCCAGTCGGCATTTTTGAATGACCTTCCCGGTAAGAGTGCTGTGGAAGAAAGACTGGTGCAGACTGCAGAGGATATCGCTTCGGTCTTTGCTCCTTTTTACTCGGAGAATAAAATTTCTAAACTGACGGATCTTCTGAAGGAGCATATTGAAATTGCGGGAAAAATCCTGCAGGCGATGAAGGACGGCGATATAGCGGAAGAAGAAAAACAGGATGCTTTGTGGCGTGACAATGCTGCCGGGCTGGCTAAGTTCTGGTCGGACAATAATTCCGAGTATGATTACGGCGAGCTGACCATGTACCTGAACCGTCACCTCGATATGATTAAGAATATCATGGAAGCGGAGCTGTCCGGCGATTATAATGAAGTTATCCGGTTGTTTGCCGAGCAGGAAAACCAGATTATGGAGTTAGCGGATTATCTGACAGAGGGGCTGATACAGAAGTTTTTGTAGGGAAAGAATGCTACAATCATGAAAAGAACGGAAGAAGTGAGAAAATGAAATTTTTACTGGTGGCAGTGAATGCCAAATATATTCATTCCAATCCGGCGGTTTACAGCCTGAAAAGGTTTGCCGGGGAATACACCGATGCGGTGGAGATTGCCGAATACACCATCAACAACCGCATGGAGGACATTTTAGAGGATATCTACCGGAGAAAGCCGGATGTGATCGGGTTTTCCTGCTATATCTGGAACATTGGTATGGTGGAAAAGCTGATGGGGGAGCTCCATAAGCTCCTGCCGGCTTTGCCGGTATTTCTGGGCGGCCCGGAGGTTACCTATGATGCCGATAAACTTCTGGAAAAGTACCCATATGTGACCGGTATTTTCATCGGGGAAGGGGAAGCTACCTTTGCGGAAGTGGTAAAGTATTATGTGACAAAGGAGCAGGTGGAAGCACGGTGCGCAAATCTGGGAGAGCAGAGTGCAGCAGGGGAAAAAGTAAATGTGTCGGAAGAAAAGCATAAGTCCCTCGAGGATATTCCGGGTCTTATGCTGAGAAGCGGTATGACATTGGCAAGAGCACCGCTTAATCTTACGGAGGTGCCTTTTCTGTATGATGATATGGCGCCCTTTACCAACCGGATTATTTACTATGAAACCCAACGCGGCTGTCCGTTCCGTTGCAGCTATTGTCTGTCATCCATTGATAAAACCGTGCGTTTCCGGGATATTGAGGTGGTAAAGAAGGAGCTTGCTTTTTTCCTGGAGAAAAAGGTAAAGCAGGTTAAATTTGTAGACAGGACCTTTAACTGCAATCACGACCATGCCATGGCTGTCTGGCAGTATCTGTATGACCATGACAATGGTGTCACTAACTTCCATTTTGAGATTGCGGGAGATATTCTCCGGGAGGATGAGATTGCACTGGTGGCAAAGATGCGTCCCGGTCTGGTACAGTTTGAAATCGGCGTGCAGTCCACAAACACCGATACGCTGCGGGAAATCCGCCGTGTGATGGACATTGAAAAGCTGAAACAGGTGGTGGCTGCCTTAAAAGCGGCACATAATGTGCATATTCATCTGGATTTGATAGCGGGTCTTCCTTATGAAGATTATGACAGCTTTGCCCGTTCCTTTGATGACGTATATGCCATGGAGCCGGAACAGCTCCAGCTTGGCTTCTTAAAGGTGCTGAAAGGCTCCTATATGGCAGAGATGGCGGAAAGCTATGGTCTTGTTTATACCGATTACGCACCGTATGAGGTGTTGTATACCAACTGGCTCTCCTTCACGGAAATCTGCCGGCTGAAACGGATAGAAGAAATGGTGGAAATCTACTACAACAGCGGGCAGTTTGCACACAGCCTGCCGGTGATGATAGCGGATTTTGGGCAGGGAGCCTTTGCTTTTTACGAAGCACTGGCAGATTTCTACGAAGAACAGGGCTTCTTTGTGGAAACCCCCTCCCGGATTTACCGGTATCAGGCGCTGCTTTCCTTTGCAAAAAGCATCCATCCGGAGCGCCAGGAACTGTATAAGGAGCTGCTTCTCTTTGATTTGTATGTGCGGGAAAATCTAAAGAGCCGGCCGGACTTCGCTCCTGATTTACATGATCTGCAGCCTGTAATACATGCATTTTATAAAAAGGAAGAATCGGAAAGAAGGTATCTGCCGCATCTGTCGGAAATACCGGCGCCCCAGTTGTCACGTATGACACATTTAGAGCCGTTTTCCTATTCTGTGTGGGCGACAGATGTGTCGGAAATTAAAAAATTACCCCGGCAGACGTTTCTTTTATTTGATTATGACCACAGAGATCCGCTGACAAGGGAGGCAAAAGTACTATGGCCGGAAAACGTGTAACAGAAATTTTAGAGAGAATGGATGCCCATTACGGCACGGACTTCAGGTGCTCTTTAGACCATGAAAATGCGTGGCAGCTTTTGATTGCCACCATGTTAAGCGCCCAGTGTACGGATGCCAGGGTGAATATTGTTACGAAGGATCTGTTTGTGAAATATCCTTCCGTGGAGGCCTTTGCGGCAGAAGACCTAAAGGAGCTGGAGCAGGATATCCATTCCACCGGCTTTTACCATAACAAGGCGAAAAACATCATTGCCTGCTGCAGGGATTTGATGGAGAAATACAACGGAGAAGTGCCCTCCGGTATCGACGAACTGACATCCCTGGCAGGTGTGGGGCGAAAGACTGCCAATGTGATCCGGGGAAACATTTTCCATGAGCCCAGCATCGTGGTGGATACCCATGTGAAGCGGATTTCCTTAAAGCTCGGCATTACGAAATCGGACGACCCCGTTAAGGCGGAGCAGGAGCTGATGAAGGTGCTGCCCAAGGATCACTGGATTTTATACAACATCCAGCTTATCACCTTCGGCAGGGAAATCTGTAAGGCGCCGACTCCTAAGTGCGACGAGTGCTTCCTTACGGATTTATGTCCTTCCTATAAACAAAAGAAAGCTGCCGGCAAGAAAAATGGATAAAATAAGTGATTACCTGTGTGTAGATTTGGAAACCACAGGCTTAAACCCGAAAACAGACAAAATCATAGAAATCGGCGCCGTGAAAGTGCGTGGCGGGAAAATAGCGGACACCTTCCAGACGCTGGTTAACCCCTGCAGGCCTTTGGAGGAACGGATTACGGGGATTACAGGCATTACGGATGACATGCTTTTTGACAAGCCTGTCATAAACGAGGTGCTGCCGGATTTCCTGCACTTTGCGGGAGAGGATATTCTGCTGGGACACAGTGTGCTTTTTGATTATTCTTTCTTAAAAAAAGCGGTGGTGAACGGAAAGGGAAGCTTTGAACGGGAAGGGCTGGATACCCTGAAAATTGCCAGAGTATATCTGACGGAGCTGCCCCACCGGAGCCTGCCTTATCTGTGTGAGCATTTTGGAATTTCGCATAAGGCGCACAGGGCGCTGGGGGATGCCATGGCAACGGTCGCTCTGTACGATAAGCTATGGGAGCTTTTTTCCGGAAAAGAAGGCGCTGAGAAATATTTTCAGCCTCATAAACTCAATTATCAGGTGAAAAAAGATGCGCCGGCAACGGCGGCGCAAAAAGAAAGGTTATATAAACTGTTGGAGCTGCATAAAATTACGGTAGAGTATTCGATTGAACATCTGACCCGGAGCGAAGCCAGCCGCTATACGGACCAGATCCTTGCAAAGTACGGACGATGACCTTGCTGCTTAAGGAGGAAAGCCCGGAAGCTTTTTCGATAAGGTTGTATTTCAGGTCACTTTTGCCTTCCTCGTCATACAGATCCGCTAAAAGAAAGTAGGTGTGGCTCACATCGGTGCCGATGGAAACGGCATATTCCAAAACCTGCCGGCATTCCTTTTTTGCCCCGCCCCGGTACAGGACTTCCGCCCATTTCTGCAGGGTGGAGACAAGCAGGGTGTAGTTCTGGTCGTACTCGGTAAGGCATGTGATGTTGGCGGTGCCGTAGGAAAGCTTTAAGTCCGTGTTGGTGTATCCGGTCAAATTGACGATTTTCTGGGTGGACAGGCTGCGTAGGATTTCCTTGCATTCCTCAGAGATGGTTTCATTTGCTGCGGCATCGTCGGTATTTCGGACGGTTGCGGCATCGCCGGTATTTCGGACGGCTGCGGCATCGCCGGTGATGTGGCAGGCAAGCGGCAGCTCCTCCAGAGGAATGGTAATATAAGGAAGATTGTCGAGCGATTTGCGTCTGGTGTGGTTGGCCTCTTCTTCCCGTTTCCAGAAGGCTTCCTTCATGCTCTTTTCCATTTTGGAATGGCGCTTGTTCAAAAGGAAGATTAGCAGGCAAAAACTGATTAAACTGGACAAAAATAATGTTTTCATATATAATATCCTTTCAGTAGAAAATAGTGCCTGCAGGGGTCTGCAGGTTGTGGAAAGGCATGGTAACGTTATGTTTAATATCTACAGCAGGAAAACAAAAAAGATAATTTCCGCCGTGATTATTATTTTCTTAATCATAGCGATGGTGCTTCCCATGGCACTTGGTATGTAGGCTGCCGCAGGAGCAGGCAGTGTGGTTGGCCGCCATGTGCAGCATGTTCCGCAGCATTATGGTAGCATATTTTCCCGCGGATGACAATTGCGGGAAGGTTTTGAGGAGTAGAGGATATGAAAAAAATGGTTTCAAAAGCAATGCTGCTTTTGGGTACTGTCTTTTGCGCTTTTTCCCTCCTTACGGTAAACGTGGAGGCAAAGGGCGATGACACTCTGAAAAAGGGCGTCTATGCGGAAGAGATTTCTCTTGCCGGCATGACAGAAGAAGAAGCAGCGGAAGCAATCAATGCGTATGTGGATTCTTTGAAAGAAATCACACTTCTTGCAGCAGGCGATAATGAAGTGACGGTAACGGCGGGTGAGCTGGGGCTTTCCTGGAAAAATACCGACATTATCGAAGAGGCAAAGGAGCTCGGCATGCACGGCAATGTGGTGCAGCGATACAAGGAGCTGAAGGATTTAGAGAATGAAAATAAGGTCTATCCCATTGAATTGGGATTTGATGTAACCGCCATCAATAATGTGCTGGTAGAGAAGTGCAGCGTTTTTGACCGAGAGGCCATTGACTATACACTGACCCGTGAAAACGGTGCGTTTAAGATTACGGACGGACAGACAGGGTATCGTCTGGATGTGGAAACTTCCATTGATGAAGTGTACGATTACATGACAAACAAGTGGGCAAGAGGAAACGAAACCATTGCCCTGACGGTGGAAGAGGAGCAGCCCCGGGGAAATGAGGAAGAGCTTTCCTTAGTAAAAGATGTGCTGGGTACTTATACCACAACCTACAAGAGTTCCAATTCCAACAGAAGCGGCAACATAGCCAACGGCTGCCGACTGATTGACGGCACTACCCTTTATCCCGGAGACGAATTTTCCACCTACCAGACAGTTTCTCCTTTCTCCGAGAAAAACGGATACTATATGGCGGGTTCTTATCTGAACGGCAAGGTTGTTGACTCCCTCGGCGGCGGTATCTGCCAGGTTTCTACCACCCTTTACAATGCCGTTCTGTTATCCGAGCTGGATGTGACGGAGCGTTACAATCACTCCATGATTGTCAGCTATGTAAGTCCCTCCGCGGATGCGGCGATTGCCGAGTCTTCCGGTAAGGATTTCAAATTTGTAAACAATACAGAGCATC
>SAMEA104315432__coassemble_785_pt1 | contig 14190 bp, 10 predicted proteins | sample SAMEA104315432__metabat2_high_PE_016 | metagenome-assembled genome bin SAMEA104315432 (sample SAMEA104315432) | gut metagenome | biome: Monkey gut; feature: monkey-associated habitat; material: faeces | place: China | collected 2013 | reverse complement strand
ACTTAAATCCGCATACCGGGCGGGTATGTACCCGGTTATGGTGCCGGATATGATTGCACCTACAAAGGAAACCGATGAACTTATCGGCGGCAGAAAATTTGACAGTCTTATTCAGGTAAGAGACTGGATGAAGGAGTAAAGATTGGCGACATTAGGAATCCCGCAGAATACCATTGCGGTCTTGCAGAAATATAATTTTACATTTCAGAAAAAATACGGTCAGAACTTTCTGATTGACTCCCATGTGCTGGAGAAAATCATGGATGCGGCGGAAATCGGCAAGGATGACTGTGTGGTGGAAATCGGTCCCGGCATCGGCACCATGACACAGTATCTGGCAGAGCGTGCCGGAGAAGTGGTAGCCGTGGAGATTGATAAAAACCTCATTCCCATTCTGACGGAAACTCTGGCGGACTACAAAAATGTGTCCATTATCAACGAAGATATCCTGAAGGTGGATTTAAACTGTATTGTAGAGGAAAAAAACGGAGGCAGGCCGGTCAAAATCGTGGCAAACCTTCCCTATTACATAACGACTCCCATTATTATGGGACTCTTTGAAAATCATGTACCGGTGAAAAGCATCACGGTTATGGTGCAGAAGGAAGTGGCGGACCGCATGCAGGTAGGTCCCGGCACTAAGGATTACGGTGCCCTGTCCTTAGCGGTGCAGTATTATGCCAAACCGGAAATTGTGGCAATCGTGCCGCCCAATTGTTTTATCCCGAGGCCCAATGTGGCAAGTGCGGTTATCCGTCTTACCTGCCATGAAAAAAAGCCGGTGGAAGTGAAGGATGAGAAAGGCATGTTTGCTCTTATCCGGGCTTCCTTCAACCAGCGGAGAAAAACGCTGGCAAACAGTCTTTCCAATGCGCAGAACCTTTCCCTCACGAGGGAGCAGGTGACGGAGGCGCTTGAAAGCATGCAGCTTTCTCCCACAATCCGCGGAGAAGCCCTTACTTTGGAACAATTTGCTGCTCTGGCAGATATATTGTTATAGAAACATTTAATTACTTTTCTATTTTGAAAAAATGAAAGGCGGAGGAGATATGTTTTGTAGAAAATGTGGTAAAGAAATCAACAATACTTCCAGGTTCTGTCCTTTTTGCGGTACGCCGGTTGTGATGCCGGCAGCTCCGGTTCCCGTTACAGATCCTGAGCCCGCAGCGCCTGCATCTGCAACGGTTGAAGCACCTGCTGCGGCAGAAGCGGCAGCACCCGTTATGGAAGCGCCCGCAGCGGAAGCAGTACCTGCAGTGGAGACACCTGCGGAAGCAGCGCCGGAAGCACCCGCAACAGAAGCACCTGCAGAAGCAGCACCGGAAACGCCCGTGGCAGAGGCAAACACGGCAGCACCGGCAACACCCGTACAGCCCGCACCGGCACAGCCGATGATGAACCAGGCACCCGTACAGCCTGCCCCGGCACAGCCGATGATGAACCAGGCACCCGTACAGCCTGCACCGGCACAGCCCATGGGAGGTCAGCCTTATCCGCAGCCCGGCGCACCGGTTCCACCTGCTTATTCGCCCATTCCCGCTGACAAGCCGGAGAAGAAGAAAAAAGGAAAAGCAGGCGTGGTAATTGCCATTATCCTGATTGTGTTACTGTTAGCCGGAGGCGCTGCAGCCGCTTACTTCTTTATCTTTGCTTCTCCTGCAAAGAAGATAAGCAAGGCCATTGAAGCCGGAAATATGGAAACCGTTACAGAACTGTACGAAAAGGTGAACAGTGAGAAGGACAAAGACCAGATTAAGAGTGAACTGCTTACTTATGTGCAGACACTGGAAGACAATTATCTGGCGGAAGAAATTACCTACGAAGACGCTATCCGGACCATGGAGGACCTTCGTGATGTTGTTTTCACAGACGGTGAGATAGAAGACATCATGCATATGGTAAGCAAAATCCATGACTCCCGTGAAAATTTTGCCAAGGCAGAAAAACTGGCTGCGACCGGTACCTGGAAAGATTATTACGATGCAATCGGCTACTATGAAGAAGTAGTTTCCGATGATACCCTGTATTATGACAAGGCACAGGATGCGATTGCAAACTGCAAGACAGAATGCATCAGCGCTGCGGAAGCAGAAGCGGACGGCTACATAGCAGACGGTGATTATGATGCGGCGGTAAGCTTTTTAGAGGACGCTTACTATGACACCGGATACAATGAACTGTATGATAAAATGGATCAGGTAAAAGCCGATATGAAGGATGCTCTGCTGGAAAAGGCAATCGAGAATGCCAAGGCAGAAGTAGCGGCAGGCAATTACACTGAAGCAAGAAGTATTATTAACAACGCAAAAGAAGACTACGGTTATGATTCCCGTTTTGATGATGTTCTTGCCAGCATTCCGGTAGATACCTCTCTGGTAGGAAAATGGAAACTGGAATATGACATGAATGACATAATTGCAGAAACCGTCGGCGAAGACATGGATAATTTTGACAGCGAGTTCTATGTAACCTTCATCTTTGAGTTTACAGAGGACGGTATCTGCAGATTGTCCCTGGATGAAGACAGCTTTGTAAAGAGCTTTGACACCTGGAAGGATGACCTTTTAGACTATCTGATTGACATGGCACTGGAGGAATACATTTCCGACGGAAGCATGACAAAAAAAGAGTTTGAAAAAGCATTTAAGTCTACCTACGGTATGACAATAAAAGAGTACTTCTCCGAAATGCTGGATGAAGAACTGGATGTTTCCGAACTCTTGGATGAAACGGAAACAGAAATGAAGTACTATGTAGAAGGCGACAGACTGTATCTGGTTGATGATACGGATACAGAGGATTATTACGAAAACTTCTATATAGAAGGGGATACCCTGGTATTGGGTGGTGACGGAAGCTTAAGTGAAGCAGAAATCCTTCCCGGTTTAAGTTATCCTCTGCAGCTTATTAAAGTAGTAGATTAACAGGATGCCAAATAAATGAAAAGAAACGGCCGGATGCGGTCGAATGAAAGGAAAACCATGAAAAAATTAACCAGAATTGCAGCAGTATTAATGATTCTTGTCATGACATTTGCCCTTGTAGGATGCGGAGATGATTCTAAGGCTCTCATCGGAAAATGGGGTATGAAGTATGATATGCATGACGCAGTTTTAGAGCAGATGGGCGATGAATTTGCAGATTTCAAGAGCTCTCTCGCAGTAACCATTTTCTTTGAATTCAAGGAAGACGGCACCATGGAAATGAGTGTTGACAATGACGAGTTCGCAGCTAACTACGCTAACTGGCTGGATGATTTCTCTGACTATGCCGCAAATTACATTTATGACAGCAATCCCGATTACAGCAAAGAGGATATCGATGCTGTATATTCTCCCAATGTAAAGGAATACATCAAGAGCATGATGGAAGAATCCGTACAGCCGGAGGATGTCACCGCAGAGATGCACCAGGAAGGTGTATGGGAGGCTAAGAACGGCAAAATCTTCATCTCTGACGGAGACACCGTTGACAAGACTTCTTATGATTTGTATACCATTTCCGGAGATACCCTGACTTTTGAGTTGCCTAAGGGAGCTGAGGCAGATGGCGAAAATATGCTTCCCGGCATGGAATACCCACTTGTATTCACCAAAGTAAAATAATTTAAAATTATATAGAAACGACATCTTGTAATCTGATATCGGGGAAACGTACAACATCTTGCATTTTTTGTGTACTTTCCTCGATATTTTTTTGACATTGCATGGTCATTTATGATAAACTGAAAAAGTATAAAAAGTGGGGAAGTTTACACTTTTCATGAAATTTGGAGATTTAATCGAGGAAGGGCATCAGCCGTGGATAAATACGAATATAAAGTCAGATTACAAGAGATAAAGGATTTAATCGCAAAAGGTGAGTATGTGGAGGCTGCTTCCATTGCAGATACCATTGACTGGACCAAAGTAAAAAGCGTTATGATGCTTTGCACCATCAGCGATTTATATAAAATAAACAGAAGATTAGAAGATGCCAGGGATTTGCTCCTTTTAGCATACGACAGATATCCGGGAGGACGTTCCATTGTATATTCCCTCTGTGAGCTGTTTATCAAAATGGGCGATGTAGTGCAGGCGGTAGAGTACTACAAAGAATTCGTGCAGATTGCACCCAAGGACACCGGCAGATATATCCTGCAGTATAAATTATACGAAGCACAGGATGTCAGCATAGAGGAAAGAATTGAAGTATTAAAGGAATTAAAATCCAAGGAATACATCGAAAAATGGGCATATGAACTGGCTTATTTATATCATAGGATTGGACTTGCCACCAAATGTGTGGAAGAATGCGATGAACTGATTTTATGGTTTGGTGAGGGTCGTTACGTTATGAAGGCTATGGAGCTTAAGATGCTCCATGAACCGCTGACGCCTTCCCAGGAGGAAAAATATGCCGAAATGAAGGGCGAAATTGTCCGTCAGAAAGCGGCAGAGGAAACCGGTGAAGTCTATCCCGAGGCTCCGGAAGAGGAAAAGCCGGAGGAAGAAGTGGACGAATCTCCCACCAAGGAAATTCTGATGTCCGACCCGGATGACATTCAGGTCAAAGTTATGAATGTGGGGCAGTACGACACCATCAATATGCAGAAGGAGCTGGCTGCCAACATGAAGGAGCTCTGGGACCAGAAAACGGACAAGGAACCGGAAGCAGAAGGCGATACCGATTTACAGGAGACTAAGCGGCTGGACTCTCTGGCAGACGCGCTGGAAGATTTTACCATGGCGGAAACCAAGGTCATTGAAACCGACGCCGTGAAAGAAGCTCTGAACCAGTCGGAAGAACAGGGAGAAGTTTTCTTCGGAGAAACTTCTGAGATGACACCTGTTTCAGCAGAGGAAAGCTCTGCTGAAATTACGGAAGAAACCCTGGAGCAGCCCATGGAAGCGGAAATTTTACCGAAAGAAGCTTCTTTTGACGATAACATTACAGCAGCAACGGAAGAACCGGAGCAGGTCGGACAGGGTACTGCTTCGGAAACCACCGCACCGAAAGCAGAAGAAATCCGGGAAGAGATTACGGAAGAGGAGGAGCCGGAAACGGTTGTCCTGCCTACCAAAGAAATAGAAGAACACATAAATGCACAGCCAGCCATGAAGCCCCGCATTGCCGCTACCATTGACCCGCACAAGCCCCTGCCGGAAGGCATGGAAAAAATGCTGGGTATGGAATATGACGGTCAGATTAGCATGGTAGTTCCGGAAGCCGAGCAGGTGGAAAAACAGATTACCGGTCAGATTTCCTTAGAGGATGTTCTGGCAGAGTGGGAACGCGTTAAGAAAGAAAATGAACAGAAACGCATGGAAGAAGTGCAGCAGCATATTCTGCAGCAGACCGGCGCCATGTTTACGGAATTTGAAGCCGCTACCCGTGACGGTCTTCTGGAAAAGCTGGAAAAGGGCAAAACCATTCCGACTGACGAGGTGGAAGAATTAGAAGAATATTATGAGCCCGCTCAGGAAGACGGCGAAGATTACGAAGAGCCCGCAGAGCAGGATGAGTTTCTGGATGAGTCCTATGATGATTATGAGGAACCGGTAGAAAACACAGAGGAATATACGGAAGAGTCGGAAGCCATAGACGCAGACACCGAAGCGGAGGAAGAGCCGGACGCCGCAGATGCAGACATCGAGGTCGAGGAAGAACCGGACGCCGCAGCCGCAGACACCGAGGTCGAGGAAGAGCCGGACACCGCAGATGCAGAAGCCGAAGGTGAAGCAGCTGCGGAAGCCGTTGACGATACAGCTGCAGAAAAAGCAGGCACGGAAGAGCCGGATGCCGCAGACGCAGAGGCCGAGGAAGAGCCGGACACCACAGACACAGACACCGAGGCCGGGGAAGAGCCGGACGCCACAGATGCAGCTGCCGAAGCAGTTGAAGATGACGTTAAAGATGCAGAAACCGATGCTGTTGTCAAGGGTAAGAAAGCACCCGGACAAAAAAAAGGCAAGCCCGTCAGAAAAGCAGGCAAGGAACAGGGCCGCAGGCTTACCGCAGAAGAAAAAGAATTATTCGGTTCTTATTTACAGAACAAACATACAAGAGAACAGATTTTGAATGCCATTGATAAAATCAGTCTGGCTGCATACACCGGCAACATTATTCTGACCGGTGAAGAAGGTATGGACACTCTTACCCTTGCCAAGAAGCTGATGAAAGAGGTACAGCAGACCGACAGCAATTTCTCCGGAAAGATTGCCAAGATTTCTTCAGAGTCCCTGAATAAGAAAGGCATTGCGCCTGTCTTTGACAGAATTGTAAACGGTGCGTTGATTATCCAGAAAGCAAGCAAGCTGTCCGACGACAGTGTCAAGGATATGCAGAAGGTAATGAACCAGGAACACAAGGGCATGATTGTCATTCTGGAGGACACCAGGGGCGGCGCGCATAAACTGCTGAAAAAGCATCCCGAATTAAAGGAATTGTTCAACATTGAAATTCATGTAGAAGCTCTGGACAACGATTCCCTGGTTTCCTATGGCCGCAAGTACGCAGAAGAGCAGGAATACGGCATGGACGAAATGGGCGTACTGGCGCTGCATACCTGCATTGCAGAGAGACAGACCATTGACCATATCGTTACCATTGAAGAGGTGAAGGACATTATTGACGATGCCATTCAGCACGCAAACAGAAAGACATTGGGGCATTTCTTCGACATCATCGTTGCCAAGAGATATGACGAGGAAGACAGGATTATACTGAGAGAAAACGATTTTCGTTAAAAATACAAAAGCTATTGTTTGATTGGGAGGGTTTTATGGCAAAGACGGTAAAAAAAACAGAGCAGCCTGAGAAGGCAAAAATGGCTGAAACAGCAAAGCAGATAAAGAAGAGTGATGAATGGGAACAGGTTTCCATTTCCGAAATGGACCAGTATCTGTTTTCACAGGGAACACACTATGACATTTATAAGAAATTAGGAGCTCATTTTTCCGAAGAAAAAGGCGTAAAGGGTGTGTTCTTTGCAGTGTGGGCACCTCATGCGGCAGCCGTACATGTAATCGGCGAGTTCAACGGCTGGAACGAAGAAAGCCATCCGATGAAAAAAGAAGGTCCCGGCGGTATTCACAGCCTGTTTGTACCGGGCGTACAGGAAAATACCCTGTATAAGTTCCTGATTACCACAGAAAAAGGTGAAAAGCTTTACAAGGCAGATCCGTTTGCCAACTATGCGGAAATGCGTCCCGGCAATGCTTCTAAGATTACCAGCCTGAAGGGCTTTGCGTGGGAAGATGAAAAATGGGAAGAAAACAGGGATAAGCTAAATGTTTTTGAACAGCCTATCGCTATTTACGAATGCCATATCGGTTCCTGGATGAAGCATCCGGACGGCACGGAAGATGGATTTTACAACTATCGTGAGTTTGCGGACAGACTGGTTGAGTATTTAAAGGAAATGAGATACACACATGTGGAGCTTATGGGTATTGCAGAGCATCCCTTTGACGGTTCCTGGGGTTATCAGGTAACCGGTTATTATGCCCCCACATCCCGCTACGGCACACCGAAAGACTTTATGTATCTGGTAAACCGTCTGCACAAAATCGGTGTTGGTGTTATTTTAGACTGGGTACCCGCCCACTTTGCAACCGATGCATTCGGTCTGGGCTGCTTTGACGGCACCTGCATTTTTGAGGATCCCGATCCCCGTAAAGGCGAGCATCCGGAATGGGGTACCAAAATTTTCAATTACGGCAAGGCGGAGGTAAAGAACTTCCTGATTGCCAACGTGCTGTTCTGGCTGCGTGAGTTCCATATCGACGGTGTGAGAGTCGATGCCGTGGCATCCATGCTGTATCTGGATTACGGTAAAAAGGACGGCGAATGGTGTCCCAATAAGTTCGGTGGTAACAAAAATCTGGAAGCCATTGAGTTTTTCAAGCATCTGAATTCCGTTGTAAGAGGTACTTACCCCGGATTTCTGACCATTGCGGAGGAGTCTACCGCATGGCCGAAGGTAACCGGCGATATAGAAGACGGAGGTCTTGGATTTACCTTCAAGTGGAACATGGGATGGATGCATGATTTCTGCGAATACATGAAGTTAGACCCCTATTTCCGTAAGGACAATCACTATGCCATGACCTTTGCCATGACATATAATGAAAGCGAAAATTACATACTGCCCCTTTCCCATGACGAAGTGGTACATTTAAAGTGCTCCATGGTCAATAAAATGCCGGGTTACCATGTGGATAAATATGCCAACCTAAGAGTCGGCTACACCTATATGTTCGGTCATTCCGGCAAGAAGCTTTTATTTATGGGTCAGGATTTCGGACAGGAAAGGGAATGGAGTGAAGCCAGAGAGCTTGACTGGTTCCTTTTGCAGGAGCCGTTAAACAGAGGTATGAAGGAATTTATGGGAGAGCTGCTTAAGATGTACCGTAAATATCCCTGCCTGTATACCATCGATAACAGCTGGAAAGGCTTTGAGTGGATGAATGCGGACGACAAAGACCGCAGCACCTATACCTTCGTCCGCAGGACTAAGGATGGCAGGAACAATCTGCTCTTTGTCTTAAATATGACTCCCATGACATGGGAAAATTACCAGATTTCCGTACCGGCAAAGAAGAAATACAAGCTGGTGCTGAACAGCGACGAAGAACGCTTCGGCGGAAACGGTCACAAGATTCCCGAGGTTGTAGAGGCGAAAGCCAAACCTTTATGTGGAAGAAAATACTCTATCTCCATTGATTTAGCGCCTTATACAGCTGCGGTATTTGTATTTTAGAGGTTAAGAAAAGAAAAAAAAGTGACGAAATAAAAGGTGAGCACACGGATGTGCTCGCCTTTTTCCTTTTTGGGAGCATACCCAACGGAAAAATAATTTGCAGGATGCAGGTAATTAAAAGAGGAACAAAGGCATGAAGATTACGTTTGACAATTCCGTACAGATGAGTGCGGAACAGACAAATACATACCGGGCGCATGCGGAGAGCAAATATATTGCAGGCAATTGCGGAGCGGGAAACCGTGCGGCAGGCAATATTATGACAGCATGCGCACAGACGAGGGACATTTCTGACAATGTTATGAATCGTAATGCCTACGATTTTTCCAAAAGCCGGGGACTCCATGGATGGAATGCAGAGGACTTAAAGCAGAACGCGGGTGCGGAAAATGTAAGCCAGATGCATAATTTTATGGCAGTAATGTCCAATTCTTTATCTGACGAAGATTTTGCAAAAATGCAGGAAGACGGTTATGACCCAAAAGACATCAATGCAGAGGATATGGTAACCATTTTAGATACCATAAAAGCAGAGCTTTTGAAAGCGGATGTGCATGTAGCGGGTTATACCGACAGCATTGACAGCGATACTCTGTTAAAGATAACGGGCAGTCAGGGATATGCCAGACAGTTAAGTGAAGAGGATGCCGGTCATATGGCGGAGTGCATGGCAGCGGAAGACATTCCCCTGACAGAGGAGAACCTGACGGATGCCGGCGAAGCATGGCAGCGGGGACAGGAACTGACAGAGATGTCGGACGGAAGTCTGCGGTTTATGATTACCAATGAACTGGCGCCCACCATAGACAATCTGTATCTGGCGCAGCATTCCGGAGCCGGCTCCTATGCCGGACAGTCGGCTGTTTTTTTTAAGGAAGATATGCCGGGATATCTGGGGCAGAAGGCAGCCGATGCGGATTTGACCGCACTGCAGGAGCAAATGGGACAGATTGTGGAAGCCGCAGGTTTTCCCATCAACGAAGAAACTCTTCGGGAAGCCGGATTTTTGGTGGAAGCAGACATTCCCTTAAATACCGATACATTTATCCGGTTACATAAACTGACACAGTTATCACTTCCCATGGAAGCAGAAGAAATTTTGAACTCCGTGACGGCAGCCATGGCGGAGGGAAAACCCGCCGGAGAGGCAGACCTTACCGTACAGGAGAGCATTTACCGCAGAGCGGTGAATACCATAGAGGATTACGACAGACGGTATGAGGAAATCCCGGGTACGGCGGCGCAGACACCGGCGGAGATTACCGCAAAAAGGCAATTGGAGGAAGTGAGACTCCTCATGACGGTGGAAGCCAATGTGAAGTTGTTAAAAAGCGGATTTTCCATTGATACTGCTCCCATAGAAGAAACGATTTCCGCCCTGAAAATGCTGGAAAACAGCCAGACGGGGCAGGCACAGACTGTGAGGGATGCGGCTGATTTGTGCATGGAAACACTGCAGAAAACCAGAGAAATCCCTTATATGCCCGCTGCTTCCATCGGCAGATTTATAAGCGGCCGGGAAACCCTGACAATAGACGGCTTGTACGAAGCCGGCATGGAAATAAGAGAGGCATACCGGAGTGCCGGGGAAGCCTACGAAGCCATGTTTACCGAGGTGAGGACGGACCTTGGGGACAACATCCGGAAAGCATTCCAGAGTGTGGATACCCTTCTTTCGGAGTTGGGACTGGAGCTTACCGATGAAAACCGGAAGGCGGTCCGCAGCTTAAGCTACAACAACATGGATGTGAACGAGGAAAACATACAGAAAATAAAAGGTGCATCAGGTGTGGTAGCAAGAGTAGTGGAAAAAATGACTCCCATGTCAGTGCTTAAAATGATAAGGGATGGCGTCAATCCGCTTCAGACCTCCATGGAGGATCTGGAAGAATACCTGTCAGGTCAGGATACTTACGCCGAGGACAGCGAGAAATACAGCCGGTTTCTGTACCGTCTGGAGCAGAATAACGAGATTACCCCGGAGGAAAAAGAGTCCTTCATCGGGATTTACCGTCTGCTCAGGCAGGTGGAAAAATCTGATGGCGCCGCAATCGGAAAGCTGGTGGATACCGGAGCGGAGGTTTCTTTTAAGAACCTGCTGAGCGCCGTGCGTACAGGACATGTAAAAGGTATCAATGTAAAGATAAACAATGAATTCGGCGGTCTTGTCGAAGCCATTCAGAAGGGTGTTTCCATTGACAGCCAGATAGACAGTGCTTACAATCAGGAAATTTTGCAGAAAATAAGGGAATGGGGCAGTAAAGAAACCGGGATTCCCGAAATACTGGAGCAACTAAAAGAGCCGGTTACCATTCAGAATATCACGGCGCTGCAGGAAATAAACCGGGACGGAATGGCGCCCTTTAAGAAAATTCAGGCAGTCAGGGAAAAATTTACTTCCGGAACGGACGGCGGGGAAAGCCCGGAGGCAGCCGATACACTGACAGGCTGGACGGATGTTTTTCTCGGAGAGACGGAAGCCCCTGTGGCTGACAATACCGACACGGCATTTACGGATAAAGCCCATTTTACGGAAAGCTATGAGGAATTGCTTACCGCCTACGAAGAAGAGGCGAAGGAGCTTACTTTTTCCGGAGAAGCCCATTCCCTGGATATAAAGCTTTTGCAGACCGGTGTCAGACAGCTCGGACTGAAAAGAGCCTTTGCCGCGCAGGAAGAATACGAAGTGCCCTGTATGGTGGGGGATGAACTTACCTCCGTGCATTTGAAAATGATACACGACGAAACGGATAAAGGTCATTTTTATGTAAGAACGGACAGTGAGGTATTCGGCACACTTTCCGGTGATTTCCGGATGGAAAACGATGAAATATCCGGTATGTTTACGGCAGCTTCTGCGGAAGCGGAAGGGGTTCTGTTCAAAGCAGCAGAATTCCTGACACAGGAAGCAGAGGAAAAAAGCCTGAAAACCGGTAAAATAGAGATTGTTACCGGGGTAAAAGAGGCTTCCCTCAAAAAAGAAGCCTCCGCAGTCGGAGAAACGGCAGATTTGTACAAGGCAGCGGGTGCCGTGGTTTATGCATTGAGAAAGAGTCTGCAGACAGAAAGGACAGAAAGCTATGAGAATTAATTACAACGTATCAGCCATGATTTCCAATAACGCACTTTCCAACAGTGAGAATTTACTGACAAAATCCCTGGAGAGATTGTCCAGCGGCTTAAAAATCAATCATGCAAAGGACAATCCGGCGGGACTGGCAACCGCCAAAAGAATGAATGCCCAGCTGACAGGACTTTCTAAGGCAAAGGAAAACGCCAACGACGGTATCTCCGTCATTGAAACCGCGGACGGCGCCATGACGGAAGTGCATGAAATGCTGCAGAGATTAAACGAACTGGCTGTAAAATCAGCAAACGGTACACTGTCAGACGACGACAGAACAATGATTCAGCAGGAAGCAGAGCAGCTTTGCAGCGAAATTGACCGTATTTCCGACACCGTGGAATTTGATACCCAGAAGCTTCTGAACGGGGAATTTGACTTAAAGGCTTACACCACCGAAGAAACCATGAAGGTCAGTACATATTCCGACAAGGTGGCAAAGGGGCAGTACGAACTGAAAAATGTTGCCATTACACTGGACGCGGACGGCAATGTGGACTCCTTCCAGGCAGATTTCGCCGGCAAGTTCCCGGCAGATGTAAAGGTGGACAAAATTCAGGACAATCAGGTGTACCTGAAAGCAGGCAACGGTTTTGAAATGACACTGGATTTAAGCAGGGCGGCAGCCGAAGGCAAGACAGATTTAGGCGATGTGGACATTGATGCAACCGGCATCGGCGCCATGAGACTGCAGATTGGCTCCAACGAGGGGCAGGTGCTGGAAATCCAGATTCCTTCTGTAGGCATCAAGCAGATGGGGCTGGAAAATCTTAATCTCAGCACGAAGGAAGGCGCACAGGCAGCCATCGAGAAAATCAGCGGCGCTATCAGCTATGTATCCAGCGTGAGAAGCCAGATTGGCGCTTACCAGAACAGACTGGAATCCACCGTCAACAGTCTGGATATTACCAATGAAAACATGACTTCCGCTTATTCCCGTATCATGGATGTGGATATGGCAGAGGAAATGACTTCCTATACAACCTATCAGATTTTGGCGCAGGCAGGCACTTCCATGCTGGCGCAGGCAAACGAAAGACCTTCACAGGTATTGCAGTTATTACAGTAAGGTGCGGTAAATCCGGAAAGGAAGGACAGATATGACAAAAGAATGCAAACAACAGTTTACCCTGCGGATTACCCAGGCGAACAAGACAGAACTGATTGTGATTTTATATGAAATGCTGCTCGCCTATACGCAGGATGCCAAAATAAGCCTGCAGGAAGGCAATACCGAAGCATTCCGGGACAATATAAGAAAAGCGGACAACTGTCTGACGGAGCTGACGGAGTCCCTGGACCTCTCCTATGAAATCGGACGCCGCCTGCTTTCCCTGTATATGTTCTGCAAAAAGGAGCTTCTGAAAGCGGATGTCCGCAAAAAAGAAGAGTTTGTTCTTCATGTGGAAGCCGTCATTACCAGGCTCCGGGATGCCTACAGGGAAGTGGCAGCGCAGGACGAAAGTACTCCTGTTATGGAAAATTCCCAGGAAATATATGCCGGTCTTACCTACGGCCGCGACTCTTTAACCGAAAACATGGCTTATGAGAGTACGAATAGGGGATTTCGGGCATAATTCCGGGACCTCGGCTCTTTCTTTTTCTGCAAGAGAGGTCAGGTAAGTATAGCGTTTTAATAAAGAATTGACCTGATAAATGTAACAGTCAATCATATCAGGTTCCGTTGCATTGTCAAAACCCGCGTATGCGATTTCCAAGTCGTAGCGGGTTTTTTCTATGTCCTGGGCAAGGGTGGTGCGGCTGAAATCCTCTTCCACCGGCAGCTCTGTATAGTTGCCCTGTCGAAATAAAACCTTCATGGCAAAATCTCCTTGTTTTTCTTTGCCTAAAGTATAGCCGTAAAGCATGCGTTTTATTCCTCTTTTTTCCAAAAAAGGAGAGGGATTGGAAGATACCCGTACAGATAGCATAATTGCGGTAAGAAGGACATATTATGTTAGAGAAAAACGGAACACGGTATAATTTTATGGATAATCAGAATGCCGTTATGGTGATAGTGGCGGTCTGCGCAGCCATCCTTTTAATAGGTGCCCTGAAAAGACAGAAGGAGTGGCTTATCAATTTATTATTTCGCACCGTCACAGGCACACTCGGGATATTTTTCATCAATCTGGGGCTGGCTAACTGGGGTATGCAGAGCACCATCGGTATCAACACGGTTACTGTTTTGACAACCGCAATCCTTGGATTTCCGGGCCTTTTCCTGCTTTACGGCATTCATTTTTACAACACTATGTGAAAAAGTACCAAAAATGATTTTTCTCTCAAAAAGCCCTTTACAAATGATAAAAAGTTCCCTATA
>SAMEA104315432__coassemble_752_pt1 | contig 14501 bp, 11 predicted proteins | sample SAMEA104315432__metabat2_high_PE_016 | metagenome-assembled genome bin SAMEA104315432 (sample SAMEA104315432) | gut metagenome | biome: Monkey gut; feature: monkey-associated habitat; material: faeces | place: China | collected 2013 | reverse complement strand
CAATACTCCCACCAAGAAAGAATTAGAATACATCATACGCTGGACAAAGGAATACGGCTTCTCCCAGGACATCATTGCCATTGCCTGCGAGCGTACCGTGCTTGCTACGGACAGCCACCGTTTTGAATATGCCGAGGGCATTTTAAGCAACTGGAAAAAAGAGGATGTGCATCACAAGTCCGACATTCAGCGCATTGATGCCCAGTACCAGAAGAGCCGCCAGAGCAGAAGCTCCTCTTCCGCTGCTTCCTCTTCCCAGGTTTCTTCCAACCGTTTCAACCAGTTTGCCCAGAGAAGCTACGAATTCGATACTCTGGAAGCGCGACTTCTTGGCAATAAATAACTGTTTCACATGAGACAGTAACCCATAACCGTTTCGGGCAATACCCCATAACTGCTTGGGGCAGTAACCCATAAACCGCAGATAAGGAGAACACCGTGAATCTCACGAATTCCCAATACGACGCTATTTTACGTGAATACGATGCCATACAGTTAAAAAACGAACGCCTTTTATCCGAGAGAAAGGCAGAAATTGCGGACAGGCTTCCCGCCTACGGGGAGTTGACGGACAACGCTGCTTCCCTTTCCGTTTCCTACGGGAAAAAGATGCTTTTGAGCGGTCAGGACAGTATGGCGGAATACCATGAAAAAATGCAGGAGATTTCCCGAAAAAAAAGAGAGCTTCTGCTTGCAAACGGGTACCCGGAAGATTACCTTTCTCCCATCTATGACTGCTCGGACTGCAGGGACACCGGTTTTGTAAACGGTGAAAAATGCCACTGTCTGCAGAACCGCATCGCAAATATGCTCTACTCCCGCAGCAATCTTAAAGAAGTGCTTCAGAATGAAAATTTTTCCGTTCTTTCCTATGAATATTACGAGGGAGAGGATTTGCAGAATTTCAAAAAGGCAGTGGAAAACAGCCTTTCCTTTATCCGTAATTTTGACACGGAATACCAGAACCTTCTGTTTTACGGCGCCGTGGGCACCGGCAAGACATTTCTTTCCAACTGCATCGCTTACGAGCTTTTGCAGCACGGCTATTCCGTGATTTATTTTTCCGCTTCCGGTCTGTTCGACCTGCTTTCCAGGCAGGCATTTGCTTCCAATGAGAAAGAAGTACTTTACAAGACCCAGGAAGACTTGTACAATTGTGACTTGGTGATTATCGATGATTTAGGCACCGAGCTTACCAACGCTTTTACGAACACGCATCTTTTCTCTATTCTGAACGAAAGAAGCCTTCGTAAAAAGCCTGTTATCATCTCCACCAACCTGAGCCTGGAGGGTATGAAAGAACGTTATTCAGAACGTATTTTTTCCCGTTTGGTAAATTCTTTTACCTTCCGCAAATTATCCGGCTCAGACATCCGTATCCGTAAGAAATTTACAAATTTATAAATGTATTCAAGAAAGAGAGGATTATTTTCATGCCAAACCGAGAAGAAAAGCGCAATTTGGAAACCATTCCCGTTGGAAGTCTGGGCATCATTGCCTTAAAGAGCTGCCAGCCTTTAGGTGAAAAAATTGACAAATATCTGGTAAAGTGGAGAGGAGAACGTGAAAGCGAGCACAAGGAAAGCCTTGCTTTTTCCGGCTATCAGCGTCCTTCCTATCTTATCAAAACCAACATACCCCGTTTTGGTTCCGGCGAAGCCAAGGGTACCATTTTAGAGTCTGTCAGAGGCGACGACTTATATCTGTTAGTGGATGTAGCAAACTACAGCCTGACATATTCTCTTTGCGGTCATGAAAATCATATGTCTCCCGATGACCATTATCAGGACTTAAAGCGTATCATCGCCGCTGTCGGTGGTAAGGCAAGAAGAATTACCGTTATCATGCCTTTCTTATATGAAAGCAGACAGCATAAGCGTACTTCCCGTGAATCCCTTGACTGTGCCCTGGCTCTGCAGGAGCTGGTCCGCATGGGTGTTGACAACATCATTACCTTTGATGCCCATGACCCTCGTGTGCAGAACGCAATTCCCCTGCACGGTTTTGAAACCGTTCAGCCCGCTTATCAGTTTATCAAGGGTCTGTTAAGAAATGTAAAGGATTTGCAGATTGATGCCGACCATATGATGGTTATCAGCCCGGATGAAGGCGGTATGAGCCGTGCTATTTACATTGCAAACGTTCTTGGACTGGATATGGGTATGTTCTACAAGCGCCGTGACTACACAAAGATTGTAAACGGACGCAACCCCATTGTTGCCCATGAGTTCTTAGGCACCAGCGTAGAAGGCAAGGACATGATTATCATTGATGATATGATTTCTTCCGGCGAAAGCGTACTGGAGGTTGCTGCCGAATTAAAGGAGCGCAAGGCAAGAAACATCTTCGTATTCTCCACCTTCGGTCTGTTCACCAACGGTCTGGACAAGTTCGACAAGGCTTACGAAGAAGGCATTATTACCAAAATTTTAACCACCAATCTGGTTTATCAGACACCGGAGCTGCTTTCCAAAGACTGGTACATCAGTTGTGATATGAGTAAGTACATCGCTTACATCATCGATACCTTAAACCATGACTCTTCCATCAGCGATTTATTAAATCCCAATGAAAGAATTCAGAACATCGTAGCACGCTATCGTACCGGCGAACTGTAATCAAAAACCCCCTCATCCTGACGGTGAGGGGGTTTTAATCAGATCTTAAACATCTCTACTGTATCATGCAGGTTTTCCGCAATGCTCCGGACATCCTTCGCCTTGTCGGAAATGTTGCCGATGATGCTGTTGACTTCGGTAGCGGATGCGGAGGTTTCTTCCGTAGCGGCTGCGTTTTCTTCGGCAATGGCGGTCAGGTTCTGTACCACATCCACCACATTGACACGGGCGGTATCCATCTTTGTCGTATAATCGGAAATGGTGGTGATACCCTTGATGGTTACTTCAATGCCACGGAGTACATCTTCAAAAATCTCTCCTGCCTTGTCCACCTTGGTATTCTGCTCTTCCATGACGTCTTTAACTTCTTCCATGGTATGTACGGCTTTTTCGGAGTCATTTATCAGGGCGCTGACAATGTGCTCAATGGTCTTGGCTGACTCATTGGACTGCTCCGCCAGCTTCTGAATCTGGCTTGCGACAACGGCAAAGCCGCGTCCCTGCTCCCCAGCCCTTGCCGCTTCGATGGAAGCATTCAGGGAAAGCAGATTGGTTTCGGTTGCAATGGAAGTAATGAGTGCGGTTGCTTCTCTGATTTTGAGTGCGGACTCATTTGTGGTATTGGTCTGTCTGGAAATAATCTCAATCGCCTCTTTGGTCTTGCGGTTGATTTCCGTCAGGTCCGCCAGTGTGGAGTTGGCCTCAGAACCCAGATTTTTAATCACATCTGTATTGTCATGCAGTCTGCCTGCCTCAGAGGCGGTTTCTTCTACCATGTTGCCGATGGTGATAACACTTTCGGTTGCCTTCTGGGTTTCTCCCGCCTGGGATGTAGCGCCCTCTGCGATTTCCGAAACCGCTTTTTCTACCTGGATAACCGTTTCGTAGGTTTCCTCCGAGTCCTTGCTCAGCACATCGGATGTGGCAAACAGCTCCTCGCTTCTTTCCCGGATATCCAGTATCATCTTTTCCATCTGCTCCCGCAGTTTTCTGATGGAGCGGCTCATGTCGCCGGTTTCATCATTGCGCCTGCTAAAAATATCTTCTTTTTCGTCCTTGGTAAAATCCATGTCGGCAAAGCGGTTTACCATGCCGGTAATGGTCTTGATGGGACCGGTCACTCTCTGTGCATAGAGAAGACCAATTACAATAGCCAGTACCTCAATGATGCAGGTAATGATAATACCCTGGATTGCCATGTTCCGGATAGGCTTCAATACTTCTGCTTCATCCGCGGAAATAACCAGAATATAGGCATTGGTACTGCTTACATAATAGGAAGCATATTTGACAGCTCCCTTAAAGTCATAGGTAACTACATTGGCTGCTACCTTTTTACCGGCTTTTAAATCCTGTACCAATGACTTTACTACGCTGTTCTCGACGGATTTACCGATTTTATCTGCAGTGGGATGGTATAACATGGTTCCTTCTGCGTCCACTAAGTATGCATAGCTGGAAGAGATGCCCTGTAAGCCTACCCCATTCAGTAAATTTGCAAGATATCCCGGGTCGGAGAGCTTGTCCTCCTGACCTTCCAGCTCTTTGCCGTAGGCCTCTGCGATATCCAGCAAATAATTCTGTGTAACGTTTACGATTTGCTTTCTGCCATTGGAAATCAGTACCACTAAGAGCAATGCCGCTACGCAGACTACAATTCCGATGGTCAATGCCGTGATTTTGGTTTTAATGGAATGAATTTTCTTTTTTTTCTTCCCCATATCCAAAATTCTCCTTTCAAGTGATGTACCGATTATACCATTTTTTGATTATTTTGTATAGTATTTTGCCGTTTTTATGTGTTTAATTGTAAAATCTTAACAAATTCTATACTTTTTACACATGATTTTGTGTGTTGCATTTTTTGTGCATACATGTTATAGTATCAAATTGCATTACCGTGTGTTCGAGACCTTCCACACGTAAAACAAAACTAAAGGAGAAAATCAATGAAAAACAAAAAAACACTCTATCTTGTCCAGGCTGCCATGATTGCAGCTCTTTATGTGGTGCTTACCTTGCTTGCCAACGCTTTCGGCTTAGCTTCCGGCGCCATCCAGATTCGCCTTTCGGAAATGCTTTCCGTACTTCCCTTTTTTACCCCCGCCGCCATCCCCGGTCTTTTCGTAGGATGTATGCTTTCCAATTTCATTACGGGTGCATGCCTGTTGGATATTGTTTTAGGAAGCTTTGCCACCTTAATCGGCGCTGTGGGTGCTTATCTGGTACGCAGGAATAAATGGCTGGTACCCATTCCCAATATTGTTTCCAACACCATTATCGTTCCCCTTGTTTTGATGTTCGGCTACCATCTGGAGGATGCCTTCTGGTATCTTGCCCTCACGGTCGGCATCGGCGAAATCATTTCCGGCGGTATGTTCGGCATGATTTTACTTTTTACGTTAAAAAAATATGCCGCCCGCATTTTCCGGACGGCATAAAAGCCACACTGTTACTGTTCATATTTCATATAGGTGATAAAGGCGTTTCCGTTTTTGGCAAACCAGTCGGTGGCGTCGTTCATGCCCATCTTGGCAAGGGTTCCTTTTGACGGATTCATAATGACCACATTGTACTGGTTAAAGCCGGTAATCAGCACGGCACTGCCGTCATTTAAGCATGCCAGCACCGGAATATCCCGGTTTACATAATACAGCACGGAGTCTAAGGAGCAGCCCTTTAAGTCTAAAACCTGGGCATCGCTTAGGTTCTCCTCCAGCAGGGAGTAGATGTTTTCGCCCCGGTCAAGCCAGTATTCCGTATTCCGGGTAATGCCTTCCTTCTTTAACATGACATTCAGGCAGACAGCCAGACTTGAGGTCTCTTCTGTGCTGCTTTCTGCCTTGATGGACATAATCTGGTTTTTCACGGCACGGTTGCCCCGCATCCAGACATAATCCCCCGCCTTGTTTATTACCACACCGCTCAGTTCTTCGGCAGCTTTCACGGCTGCCGCCGCTTCCTTATATACACCGGCACATAAAACGCCCCCTTTTCCTCTGCCTCGGGAAGCACTAAATCCCGGGAACCCTCGTACATGATTTCCTTGGTGTTTCTTACCTGCAGCGCTTTCCGGTCGATTTCCTTTTTCACCGCAATCTGCACATATTTTCCGTAATTTTCCGTAACAACAGTGCTGATGGTATTTTTGCCCACCGTTTCTTTGGTGCTGCTCATGATGTGCTCCTGCGTGGTTTCCGTAAAGCTGCCGCTCTCCGTTTTCAACACTCTGTCGAGGGTAATCTGTCCGCCGTTTATGCTGCACGCCGTCACATAAATATTGTCCTGGCTATACTTCTTTAAGACAATGCCCTTGGCGTTGCAGATGGAAACGGTATACATGGGGAAAGTGACTCTTCCGGCATTATCCTTTATGATGTCCTCCCTGCGGGCGATACCGTAAATCAAATCCTCTTCCATGAAACCAAGCGGCAGGATATACTCATCCGTTCCGGCATTGACGGTTATTTTTTTCCGGGTGCCGAAATCCATAAGGGTCAGCCCGGTTGCCTCATACAGGCTGCCACCGGTCTGCCATACCGCAATCCGTCCGCTGTTCGATACCCACATGCTGCCCTGTTCCACATCCGCCAGCAGATAGCTGCAGGTCATTTCTTCCAGATTGATTTCCAGAACTGCATTGTCGAGCCTGGTATACAGATAGCCTTCTCTGTTCAGGTAAAGAAGCTCATCCAGTTCCGCTTTCAGGATACGGTAGTTGCCGTTATAGGGGATATACAGCTTTTCTTCCACCGTGTTGTAGCTGCTGTCGTAATTGTAGACCTGTACGCCCACTTCACCTTCGTGGCTGCCTCTGTCCATGTAACCGGCCACTGCGAACTGGATGTTACCACCCTCGTCAATATTTAGGACACGAATGTCATGATTGGTGTCCATCTTGCGGGCATCCGTGTATTCATCCTTGTAAAAACCGAATACCACCGTCATTTTATTGGTGGTAACGTTATAGGAATACAGTCTGTCCTGCACTACAAAGGCAAAAATATTACCGTCCTCGCTTTCATAAATCGGCAGGTTCTCATCCGCAATGCCGATGACAATCTTGTCGTTTACATAAATATCCGACTCCTCCTGCAGAATACTGTTCATGGTGCGGTTATAATCGAGCAGGTAAATACGGTCTGTGGTATAACGGAGCCGGTAGTACTCTTCCACATAGAAGTAGGAGGTCTGCTTGCCGGTGCCGGTGCTTACCACATAGTGAGCGGTAACGACCGCCGTCTGGGAGGCAATTTCCGTAATCTGGAAAACCGGGGAAGTGACCTTCTTCACTTCCAGATTGCCCCAGGTTACCTGATTTAAGCTGCAATGGATATCCACCTTATGCAGGGTACTGTTGTCCCCGGTGGAATTGGTTTCCATATATTTGGCAAGGTCCTGTGCCTGCTCTTTGTCGAAGGTCTTGTTGTTAAAATCCCTGGCAAAGCTTAATTTGTCGTAGGCATGGTAGTCCGTCCCCCACGCCAGTCTGGTATAATAATACACCGTGTTGCCCGTGTCCAGCGTCAGAAGCAGCACCATTTCGTATTCCTTGCCTGTTTCCAGCAGGTCCTTGGCGGTCAGCGTACCGGAAATGCCTGCCGCCGTAGTCTCATACCCCGTAACCTCGGTGCTTTCAATCAGCCGTTCCCCATCCACACTGCGCACTTCAAACACAAATTTCTGCACCTTGTCGCCGTAAGTGTCCACAAAAAACTGTGTGCTGCGGTTCTCGTCCAGCACGGTAATGGTGTCCCGCATGAACGTGGTATCCATGGCATTTACATAGCCGTGCATTTCGTTGTAGCGGATGTCGCCCATGCCCATGTAGACCACCGGGAACTTTGGCTCCTCCATATCCATGGTCATATCGTTGGTTCCCGTATTTAACAACCGGGAAAATATAAACAGTGACACCACAAACACAACCATGAAGACCGCCCACTTGATAATTCCTTTTTTCATTCAGCCTGTTCCTTTCCCAAAAGCTTCTGCAGTGTCGGCTGCACATGCAGAAATGCGGTTACTTTTTCCACATCCTCCGATTTTTTACGGATGCCGTTTTTCCTCACCGCTCTGATTAAAATGTTTTTCGGGGTATGCTCCATATCGATGAACTCCAGAATCTGTACCTCGTAGCCCATTTCCTCCAGCATATCCGCGCGCAGGGCGTCCGTCATAAGGGCAGCCATGCGCTCCCGTATTAGTCCGTATTTCAAAACGGGCTGAAGCTCCTTGCAGGAAATCTGCCGGTTCAGCTCATGCTGACAGCAGGGCACCACCATAATGACGCCTGCATTCCATTTTACCGCTTTTTCTATGGCGTAATCGGTTGCCGTGTCGCAGGCATGGAGCGTCACCACCATGTCCACCTTATCCTCGCCTTCGTAGGAGCTGATGTCGCCCCTCTCAAAATGCAGGTGCTCGTAGCCGTACTGCTCTGCCAGCCTGTTGCAAAGGGCAATCACATCCTCCTTCAAATCCAGACCCGTAATCTCCACTTCGTATTTCCGAAGCACATGCAGGTAATAATACATGGCAAAGGTAAGGTACGATTTTCCGCATCCGAAGTCAATGATGCGCACCGGTCTGTCTGTTGGAAGCTTACGCACAATGTCCTCGATAAATTCCAGATAACGGTTAATCTGGCGGAACTTATCGTACTTCGCCTTTACGATTTTGCCCTCCGGGGTCTGCACGCCGAGTCCCACTAAAAAGTCCACGGGCTTGCCTTCTTCCAATATATAATGCTTCTTTCGGTTGTGCTCCGCAATCTCCAGACCTGCCGGCAGGTTTTCGTTCGCGTTCTTTTTGCCCACTCCCGGCGTCATTTTCTTCTTGATTGTCATTTTTCCTTTTTTGCTCACCAGCACGTAGGCGGAAAAGTCCGGCGTGGTAAACTCCGCCTGTTTGAATGCCTGCATATCCTGTGTGAGCTGCTCCGCCAGCCTGTCCGGCACCAGATTTTCATGGAACACCTTGGTCCCGATAAAGCTGGTGCGCTGATACACCGCCTCTCCTTTTAAAAGAATGGGATGTACGGTGATTTTGCTGCCCTTTTCCTTGTCAATGGGATTGCTGAATACGGCATTCTGCAGTCCGGCTTTTTCTATATCCTTTATCAAATCCAAAAGTTCCTTCATGGATGTATCCTCACAAAACAATAGTCATAGTGTTCCCTCATCCCCTTTGGCCGAAGTACCCACTATGACTATATTCTAATGATTTTGCCTGAAAACCTCAACTAAAATTTTATAAATCCTTTTCGTCCGCTGTGGCGCCGTTTGTAAATTTCATAATACAGGATAAGCAGTACCATATCCTTTATCCATTCCCATTTTTCCGGGGAAGTATTCACATCTTCTCCTTTTTCCTCTTCCTCCCGCTTCAAAATTGTGACAATACTGTCTCCCAGACGGTATAGCTGCCACTTGTCGGGGTATTCATCATAAAGCAGGCTGCCCTCATAATCCACTTTATCCAGGACCTCGGCAATCCTCTTCTGCAGCATCTTCGCCTGCCCGGGATACATCTGCTGCAGGTATTCCAAATCACGCAGGACGGTGCTGTCCTCCTTCATCAGGCAGGGCTGTGGGTATGCCATGTAAAAAGGCAAAATTCGGTTGGAAAAGTCCATATCTGACACTTCCGGTCCCTTTTCTCTTATGATATGCAGATTGCCGGGCGGTGTTCATAGCCGTCTGCCGGTTTCTTCTCCCGAAAGCATTTCTTTTCCGATACAGTTATGCATCTTCCGGACGCGGTTATTGCTCCCTCGGGTAATAGTTATAGATAGCCTCTTCCGTTATATACTGACACATCTGTCGCAAAGAAGGTACCACATCCTGCCGGTTATCCTTATCTACACGATATGACTCATCCCCCTGCGCCATGCAGGTCAACATGTACTGGTTGATGTCCGGGGAATAATGCACCTTGTCCATGTAAAGGTCCAGGTTGCACACAATGTCCGTGTCCGTCTGGAAATAATAAATCTCCACATTGTTATAGGAAAGAAGTGTCCGCAGAGCCTCATCCAGCATATAGCAGTACTCGGAAAGTTCGCCCTGTCTGCAGGTATCGTCCCACATGAGCAGCGAGTACGGCGGGAAGAAAACCGTATAAAGGGTATCCGGGTGGGACTTAATTTCTTCTGTTATCAAAGCTATATTGGCTGCAATGGTTTCCTTGTCAGGCGCGCTTTCCTCGTTCTGTACATAAGGTCCCTCATAGGCTTCCATGGCTTTTACCGGACCGAAGGTTTTGTCCTCCGACCAGTCGTAGGCATGTCCTCCCGTATTTTTATCCGCAAAAGAATACGCCAGCATCAGCGGAATCTTCTTTAAGAGCACGTCCTTATTAAAAAGATACGCGCCGTCATCCAGAATTGTTTCCGTATACAGGTAATTCGGGCTATATTGTGACACCACCGTCACTTCACATGGCATTTTCAGGGCAAACAAATCCAGTCCGTAAAAAACTCTCTTAATGTCCTGCTTTTCATGTGCTTTTTCCAGATAATACATAAGGTCCGCCGTGGAGCCGGAGCCTTTCACCACCTTCAGGGTTTTGATGCCGTAGGCATTGTCCAGATAGCTGCTATCGCAGTTTTCCACCACAGAAGAACCCAAAAGCACACTGTCATAGGAAAAATGCCGGATGGAGCCAATAACCTGGCTTTCCCTTTCAAACAGCACCTCCTTCATGCCGGGCAGAGGTCCGTGGTACTGGTAAAAGGGGTCAAACAAAACAGTAATTCCCGCAACTAGAAGGAGCCCTGCCGCAACCCACAATATGAAGTTCTTCAAAGCTTTTTTACCGGTAAGCATTTTATTCTTCCTTTACTGATATGGTTAAAAGTTAAAATACAAAAACGTGCTGACCTGGGAGAGGGACACAAAGCCCCAGAGAAAAACAATCGCCAGCAGAAATGCACCCTTTTTCGTGCGTGCCTTCGCTTTTATCCATTCTCCCGCCTCTTTTCCGTAAGCAAAAAAGAAGCTGACGGCAAGCATAAGACCAATCATAACAAAGTAAAAAACAGGCAGATACTGCGGTGCTTTCAGGGTAAGCGCCTTTATGATAATAAAGTTCTCCGGTACCTGCAGCGCCGCACCGATGCCGTTTAGGAAGGGCTTCGGCGCCGTGAACAGATTACGGTAAAAATATCCCGCCTGCAAAAGGGTATTGCTGCGGAACATAATCAGGGTCAGGAACCAGAATATCTGGGTAAAAAAGACATTGAGCTTCCGGCTCCTGAACCGAAGCTTCGGGAACAGATTTTCCCACACAATGGCAACCCCGTGCATTACGCCCCACAGAATATATGTCCAGTTGGCGCCGTGCCAGATGCCGCTGACCAAGAATACCAGAAACAGATTCAGACACTTTCTTGCCTTGCCCTTCCGGTTGCCGCCGAGAGGAATGTATACATAAGCGGTTAAAAAACGTCCCAGTGTGACATGCCAGCGTTTCCAGATATCCCGGACGGAATCCGCCTTGAAGGGGGAACGGAAATTCACCGGCAGTTCAAAGCCAAACATTCTGCCGATGCCGCGCGCCATATCGCAGTAGCCGCTGAAATCAAAATAAAGCTGGAAACCGTAGCACAAAATCGTAATAAGTCCCGTCCAGAAATCCAGATAATACTGCACCACGCCCACCACATCAAACACAGAGTTCACAAGCAGCGCCAGCACGTCAGCCAAAAGTATTTTTTTTCCAAAGCCCAGTACAAACAACGCCACGCCGTCATAAAACATTTCCCAGTCCGGCTTCCTGTTTTTCCTTGCCTGCAGCGTCGGAATAAATTCACTGTGCAGTACGATGGGGCCCGCAATCAGCTGGGGAAAGAAGGTTACAAAACAGGCATAGTCCAGCAGGCTGTAGCAGGGCGCTTCTCCCCTGTAACGGTCCACCACGTACGAAATCTGCTGGAACGTGAAAAAGCTGATACCCAGCGGCAGTGCAATTTTTTCTATCTTCCAGTCCGTATGAAAGAAGAAATTGCAGTTGTCCACGAAAAAATTAAAATACTTAAAATAAAACAGCAGTCCGATATTGGCAATAAGTCCCAGAGTTAGAAGAAGCTTCCGGCTTCTTCCATGCTCCATGGCCGCGCTGATGCCCTGATTGACAAGCAGGCTGCCCACTAAAATAAGCAGATACCATGGGTTATAATAGCCGTAAAACCACAGGGACATGCCCACCAGAAACAGCTTTGCCCAGGCAGGATTTTTGAATTGTTGCAGCCCGTACCAGCCAATCAGACAAAGCGGCAGGAAGAGCGCTATGAATATTGTGGAGTTAAATAACATATCAGTCCCTTTCTTCCTTTTCCGCCACAGCCATGCCGATGCCCATGACAAGGTACATCTGGCTGATGTTCATCATCTGCTCAAAGCTGAAAATATTGTGCAGGGTATAGCATAAAATGGCAAGCCCGCAGGCTTTTGCCAGTGTTTTCTGCTTCCGGGAAAACAAAGTCCCCACGGCAGAAATAATCATGGCGGCAAAGCTCAACAGCCCCATGAATCCGGTATTTACCAGGACAGTTATCCACTCTCCATGGGCATTGGTAAGTCTTTTATCCCCAAAAGTCGCCCTGACTTCCGCAAGCAATGTGGAATTGTCGCTCTGGTACAGGTATGCCGCCATGGAGTCCGGTCCCACGCCAAAGAGCCGGTGTCCGAAATTCTGTGCCAGAAATGTATGGATACCGATGCTCCAGGTTGCCCCGCGGGAGCTTCCCCATGAAGTATTGAAGGTAAACAGGGCGTTGCCGTCAAGCGCCGGTATTACGCCCGGGTGTGTCGTATTGAAAGTCAAAAGACCGATGTAAAGAACCAGCGCCGCAGCGGAAAGTCCCGTCAGTATCTGCCAGGCTCTGTAGGTCCAGACAATGCCCCTGTCCGCTGTTCCCGTCAATTTATTGTCACAGTGATTTTCCACCGTTTTTGTCCATCCATTGGCACAGTTATTCTTTCTTATAAACAAGAAGAAATACAAACACAAAAGCAGCACGCCAAAAATCAGCCCCCACGGCTTCCCAGTCAGGAAAAGATAACCAGCAGTCTGGTATTTGTTCCGTTCCGGGAACAGGTGCTGCAGGACAAAAAGTCCCGTAAGGGAAACACAGAACAACAGCAGAAGCTCGATAAAATGACGCAAGCCTTCCTTTTCTTTTCCGGTAAAGCATCCCAGAATGAGTGTCATGGCTGCCAGCACCAAAAGACCGCTGTCGCTGCCCTGGGATACGCCCGTGGCAAAGCCGATAACAACCGCAATTCCGCTAAACACCGGCAGAACACGATACAAAACGGACACCGGAGCCTGCTGCGCGGACTTGCTGCCCGGCAGAACTTTCTCCCGGAACAGGAAAATACCGCAGCATACCGGGAACAGCACCGACCAGTAACCGCAGTACCAGTTGATATTGCCGATGGTGGAAATAAATCCAGGCCCGCTGCTTTCCATGTGCAGGGGGTTGACCCCATAACGGTTTAAGAGTCCCAAAAGAAATGGATGCCGAAAGCATCAGCCCGATGCCTGCCTTTGCCATCCCGGTTGTGAGGGTTCTTTCCAATAATAAAAAGAAAAACAAAAACAAAATCTGAGGCCAGAAGCCCATGTTCCAGCCGTCGGCACCCATTTTTGCAAATTCCGGGTAATCCGTCAGCAGGTAGGAAATGCACAGGGCAGCTATGTAACAGACGGCAAACAGTTCCGTGCCGGTAAGGCTCTGCCAGAAATTTTGACATCCCGTCTTCATTGCCATCCACAGGGAAGCTCCCCCTGTTTTCCGGCTACTGTCCTTTTTCCACAGCAGGAATTGTCTTACTGACGCCGTCAACAGATAAAGAAGAAGAAACACTCCCGCTGCTTTTGCCGTGCCGAATGCCCATTTATTGTAAAATTCCGCCTTTCCGGAGCCGATTGTCATATACGATGTTTCGGGGTGGTAATAAAACGGCAGCACCACGCCCATCATAATTAGATAAAAGAAGCTTATGCCCCGCAGAACCCACAGCAAAACCGTCTGTATATCCGCCGCAAGCGAACGCTGCTTCTTTTTAACCTGTTTCTTTTTCATGTGTCCTGTCCCTTCTTTTTACACACGTTTCCTCCATCATAATCCATCCGCCTTTTTATTGTCAATATAGCGGCAGATACAGACATAGGACTGCTCAATCATAACCAGCCCCACCGGTCCCTTGATAATGCCCCACAGTCCGAACAGCTTCACCCCCGCATACACGGAAATCAGGATAATAAAGGGGTAAATGCCCACTCTTTTGCCGATGAGTTTCGGCTCCGCAAGCTCCCGGAACAGAGCGCTGACGCCGTATGCAAGCAGACAGAAAAAGGCTTTCAGATATGCCCCGGAGAAAAACTCCCACAATGCCAGCGGAAGCAGCACGATGCTGGTGCCGATAAAAGGAAGGGCATCCAAAATTCCCGCTAAAATCCCCCAGAATACACTTTTTTCCACACCTGCAACCGACAGGAGTGTCACACAGATAAGGGAAATCCCAAGCAGGATAAGAAGCTGCGCTTTCACATAGGTCGCCAGATAACGGATAACCTTAAGCGCCACCTCCAAAAGAATAACACTCCATTTCTGCTTTCCCACCATGGCAAGCAGATCGTCGTAGTCCTTGGCAAGCAGCACCGTGGCAATCATGGTGACCGCCAGCACTGCAAAAACGGAGCCTACCGCTTTTACATAGGTCCAGCTGTTCTGCAAAAGTCCCGGCAGAATAGAGATTTTCAGGTTTTCAAACGCAGCGTCCATCTGACCGGTGAGAGAATGGCTCAGATCGTCGGCTTCTATCCCAAGAAAACTTTCCATTTTGCCGCAGCAGTCCCCGATAAAAATACGCA
>SAMEA104315432__coassemble_743_pt1 | contig 14615 bp, 12 predicted proteins | sample SAMEA104315432__metabat2_high_PE_016 | metagenome-assembled genome bin SAMEA104315432 (sample SAMEA104315432) | gut metagenome | biome: Monkey gut; feature: monkey-associated habitat; material: faeces | place: China | collected 2013 | reverse complement strand
GAGGCAATTCCATGCCGGATATATCCAAGCTGCCGGAGTTGTGCGACATCCTGCATATCCGTATGGAAGAACTTTTAGGCGAAGAAAGCAGGGCGACAGAGGCGGCTAAGAAATTTGCGGAAAACAGGGATGCGGAAGTTACCATTTCCGAACTGGCAGAGGTTGCGCCCCTTGTAACCCCGGACAGAATGGAAAAAGTAATCCGGGAAAAAACGGAACAGGCAGAAGAGAACGGAAAACCCAGGATTTCCATTTCCCAGTTGATAGGCCTGGCTCCCTTTTTAGGGGATGAAGATCTGGACATGCTGGTAGAAAGTGTGGAAGTGGAAAATTTAAACAAATTCTGTGGCCTGGCTCCGTTTTTAAGTGAGAAGTCTTTGGATAAAATCGTGGACAGGTATCTTGGTTCTGCGAAGGCGGAGGGTATGGATGCGGCAGTATGCGGATTGGCTCCGTTCCTAAGCGAAGAGTCTCTGGATAAAATTGTGGAAAAAAGTCTGGAGTCCGGAAACAGTATGGGAACCGTAACGGGTCTGGCTCCGTTCCTTGCCCAGAAGACGATTCACAAAGTTGCGGAGCATCTGGTAAAACAGGGACGATTCGCGGAACTGATGGGGATTGCCCCCTTTTTAGACGGGGACATCTTAAAGACGGTTTATCAAAAATAAAATTTATCCAAAATATAAGGAGAAAAGTTTTTATGAAGAAATCAATTGGTTTTTCAGTTGCGGCGATTATTCTTACGGCTCTATATGGGATGCTGTGTGTAGGCATTTTTACAAATACCGGGACAGTTTATAACCTCTATGGAGTGGTCATACAGGATTTTCATGCGGATGCGTCCGTTTACATAAGCCTGTATGTGCAGACATTCCTGAACGCGGCTCTGGTACTTCTGTTTGCGGTGGGAGCGCTGCTTGGCAATTCCGGCACGGAGAATAATACCAAAGAGCTGATACTTCTTGTGTTTGCCGTGATATTCCAGTGCCTGCTCCCGGTGTGCAATACATTGGGAGGAAGCTATGAAACGGTTGTTATTGCCAGAAGGTACGGAGCTGCAAGCCTTGCTGCTTACAGCGCTATGAAAAACCTGCTTGGTCTGGCGGGAATTCTTCTGACCATAGCCAATGCCATGGCATTGTTACAGATAGGAATCAATTACGGAAGAAAGAAGAAAAACCAATGAAGATTTCGGTAAGAGCTTATGAAGAAAAAGATTTACCCGAAATGATAAGAATTTGGAATGAAGTGGTGGCAGACGGGGTAGCCTTTCCGCAGGAAGAACTTCTGAATGCAGAAACGGGAAAAGAATTTTTTGCCGGACAGACCTACAGCGCCGTGGCAGAGGATACGGAAACCGGAAAAGTGTACGGCCTTTACATCCTGCATCCCAACAACGTGGGACGCTGCGGTCATATCTGCAACGCCAGCTATGCGGTAAGCCGGGACAGCAGAGGACATCACATCGGTGAAAAGCTGGTATTGGACTGTCTTATGCAGGGCAAAGCCCACGGCTACGGCGTGCTGCAGTTCAATGCGGTTGTGGCAAGCAATGTGCATGCCAGACATCTGTATGAACGGCTGGGCTTTGTGCAGCTTGGTGTCATTCCGAAGGGCTTCCGCATGAAGGACGGCAGCTATGAGGATATCTGTCCCTATTATCATGAATTGTAAACGGTACGGTCGGGAGTTGTAAAGGCAGGATGAAAAATGCCCGGTATTTGCGGCCTGCGGAAAGGAACGGCAAGAATTATGGAAAAACTTCTGCTCATTCACAGCACGAAAGAAATACAACTGCAGGTGAAGAACGTGGCATCCCGCCTGAAGCTGGCGCTGGATATTATCCCGGAGGAATATTGCGGCTGCCGTCTTAAGGAACTGGCGGCAGGTAAATATGCACAAAACCCGCCGGATACTGTAGCTTCCGATAGCACTGTGGCAGAGGACACCATACCTTCCGGCAATGCTGCAGCAGAGGGCACCATACCTTCCGGCAATGCTGCGACAGAGGGCACCGTTCCGGCACCGGCTGCACAAACACCGCCAAGCTGTCTTGTCCTGTGCGGTCTAAGGGACAAGCGTCTGGACAAGGTGCTGTTTGAATTAAGGAGAGCGGACATTCCGATAGAATATAAGGCAATTTTAACGCCGTCTAACCAGGAGTGGACGGTGCCGGAGCTTATGAAAGAACTGCAGAGAGAAAGACAGGCTATGGGAAGATAAGCCTGTCTTTCCTTTTTGGGGCAGATGCCCTTTAAAACCCTTTAAAATGAGGAGTGCCCCGATACATCTCTGCATCGGGGCTATTATGAAAAAAATTATCTCAAATCGTTTCTTAAGATGGTTTTAGTATAGCAATTATTTATGAACAAACTATGAACAAGATGTAAATAAAAGGTAAATGTTACAAAGAAACGAAAAAACGAAAATAATTTATATACAAGTTGCACAAAAAAGTGCTTTTTATTGTTTTTTCGATGAAGAGATGATAAAATAGGTATATTATATGTGGTGAAAATTACCCTATTACTCCGGGAGGAAGAAATATGGATACCTTTATTGATAAATTGGCACAAAAGCTGACAGCACAGGAGATGATAAATGCCAACTCGGCAGCCGATGCGGCAGAGCTTACCATGCTGCGGGAGCAGATGGCGGAATATGAGGATCTGCTGAAGGACATTCAGGAGGAAAACGAAAAGGGAAAGGACAGCACGGCACGCATGGAAAAAAGTGCGGCGGCGATTGACCAGAGCACGGCGGGACTGACCCAGAGCGCATCCCTGATGGAAGAGCAGGTTGCACAGGTAAAGGAACAGATTGGCAGAATGAGCGCCGGTGCAGACCGTCTGGAAGAGGAAATCAGACGTCTTTCCGAAACGAGCGGTAGCAGCGCTTCCTTTGAAGAAGAAGTCACCAAACTGAATATGGGCATGACAAGTCTCGGCGACAGCATCAATCGTCTGAACGAGAGCGCTACCAATATCAGCGACGGTGTTATCGGCTTAAGCGAAGGCACTTTCCATTTAGGAGAGGGACTTTCCCAGATGGACAAAGGCTTAGAACGCTTAAATGAAAGCAATGCCCGCTTAGAGCAGGTTGTGGAACGCAACGAAAAGAGCGTATCCATGGCGGCACAGACCGTGGTACGCGCCGAGCAGAGCGTTACCAAGGCAGAACAGGGCGCCGCAAAGACGGACGAGCTCATCCGCGCCGCCATGGCAAAGATTGAGCAGATGCAGGCAGGAAACGGCAATACGGAAGAAGTAAAGGCACTGCTTGCCGAATTGCAGAAGGTACAGAACGACCAGTTTGCACAGCTTACCGACCACGTACACAAGGAAAACGTAAAGGTATACCGCAATGTGCAGGCGGTTGTTATTGACGAAAACGACAAACAGAATGAGAACAGCGGAAAGAGCTTCGGCTACCTGTCCGTGAGAACCAATGCCATTCTGGTAGTATCCCTGGTATCTTTGCTGGCATCCTGTGCCGGACTGGTATTTCAGATTTTAGTATACCTTCACATTCTGTAAATACACATTTTATAAGCGACTGGCAAAAACAGTTTATTACATATCCATAAACACGGAGGCAGCATGAGCAAACAAATCTGGAAACCCGGCAATATGCTTTATCCCTTACCGGTTGTTATGGTCAGTGTGGCTGACAAAGAAGGAAAGCAGAATATCATTACAATTGCGTGGACAGGCACCATCTGCAGTGACCCGCCCATGGTTTCCATATCCGTACGGCCGGAGAGATATTCCTATCATATGATAAAAGAAACCGGTGAATTCGTGATAAATCTGACCACGAAGGAGCTGGCTTTTGCCACGGATTACTGCGGCGTGAAAAGCGGCAGGGATGTGGACAAGTTTGCTGCCATGCAGCTGACACCCGTGCGGGGAGAAAAGGTAAAAGCACCGTTAATTGCCGAAAGTCCTGTGAATTTAGAGTGCAAAGTTACCGAAGTGAAGCATTTGGGCACACACGATATGTTTATGGCAGAGGTGGTCTGTGTCCATGCGGATGAAAAATACATGGATGAGCAGAACCGTTTTCATCTGGAAATGGCAGACCCCATTGTATATTCCCACGGCACTTATATGACCACGGGAAAAAAGATTGGTACATTTGGTTACAGCGTAAGGAAAAAGAATTAGCATGAAAATTACCCGGTATCACAAAAGGTTAAAATACACATATATGAAAGTGGCAGGCGGCATACTTGTTGTCGCCGCTCTCTTTTTTCCGTCCTATGTAAAATGGGAAGCTCCTGCGGAGAATATGTTTACCGTTTCCTTAAACGGTGAAGAAGTGGGAGTGGTTGCGGAGAAAGAAACTGCCGAAAAGCTGCTCCAGGAAGCCCGCAAGGAATTAGTTTCCGGCAGGGACGGGCTGGTATTTATGGACGTGGATATGGATTTGCAGGGACAGGCAGTGCTTGTCGGCAAAATCGATGACGAAGATTCCGTCCGGTTCCGTATGAAGCAGGTGCTTGAACACAACATCAAAGAAACCACACACCGTTCCTATGCCGTGAAAATCAATAATTACATGGTAAACTTAGGAAGCAGGGAGGATGTGATTTCTCTTTTGCAGCAGGCGGTGGACAAATATGACACGGAAGGTCGTTACAAGGTAAACCTGACACATGCGCAGGGCAGGGAATTCAACGTACTTACCGCACAGATTGAAGACACGGCAGACGAAGAAACAACCGGCCGGGATAGCGGCACCGTACAGGTAAGCGACAAGGGCGGTTTTGAACTGGCAGCAGAAAACATGCTTACGGACACAGAGCCTGCGGGAGAAAAGGATTTCTCCGACTATGAGCTTGGTACGGTGGATATCCGTTTTGCGGAAGAAGTGGAAATTGTGGAAGTGTATCTGGATGACTCCCAGCTTACGGATGTAGCGCAGGCGGCGGAAGAGGTCATCAAGGAGCAGGAGGTAAATTCTGTTTACGAAGTGGTTTCCGGCGACACTCTTTCCGAAATTGCCATCAAGACCAACATTCCCATGGAACAGCTGGTTGCCATGAATGACTCCCTGGAGGACACCAATTCTGTAATCCGTGTGGGACAGGAATTGATTATCACCATTCCGGAGCCCGAGCTTTCCGTGGATCATGACGAAGAAATGTACTATGAGGAGATTTACGATGCTCCCGTTCAGTATGTATACAATGACAGCTGGTACACCAATCAGACCAAGACCCTGCAGGAGCCTTCGGCAGGTTTCCGAAAAGTGGTGGCAGTTGTTTCCTATAAGAATGATACCGAAACAAACAGGGAAATACTAAAAGAAGAAGTGGTTATGGAAGCGGTTCCGAAGATTGTGGAAAAAGGAACCAGAATACCGCCTACTTATATCAAGCCGATTTCCGGCGGACGTCTGACATCAAACTTTGGTAAGAGAAAAGCGCCGAAGAAGGGCGCCAGCACTTATCATAAGGGTGTTGACTGGGCAACCCCGAAGGGCACTACGGTTGTAGCATCCTGCGGCGGTACGGTAGCCAAAGCCGGATGGGGCAGTGGCTACGGCTACGTGGTCTACATTAACCATGAAGACGGCAGACAGACCCGTTACGGACACTTAAGCAAGGTTCTGGTAACGGCGGGACAGAAGGTTTCCCAGGGAGATAAGATAGCCTTGAGCGGAAATACCGGCGTAAGTACGGGACCTCATCTGCACTTTGAAATCCTGATAAACGGCAAGCAGGTCAATCCCTTAAACTACCTGAATTAGCCGGGAAAAGTCACGAACACATATTCACGTTTACAAAAACGGTGTATGGATATATAATGTAAGGATAAGAAATCTTGAAATGGATAGAGGTATGAAAATGGAACAATACGCAATCAAAGGCGGTAATCCATTAGTTGGTGAAGTGGAAATCGGCGGTGCCAAAAATGCCGCTCTTCCCATTATAGCTGCGGCCCTTATGTCAGAAGAGACAGTGCATATAGATAATTTACCCGATGTCAGGGATACCAATGTATTATTGGAAGCTATGCAGAGCATCGGCGTTATGATTAAAAGAGAAGACCGTCACAGAGTGACGATTTATCCTTCCCGGATAAACAATCTGGTAGTGGACGGCGAAGGCGTCCGCCGTATCCGTGCGTCCTACTATTTTATCGGAGCACTGCTTGCACGTTACAAAAAAGCAGAAGTAGCGCTTCCGGGTGGTTGCGATATCGGCTGCAGAGCCATAGACCAGCATATCAAGGGCTTCCGCGCGCTTGGTGCGGACGTCAACATTGAGTACGGACTGATTAAAGCGGAAGCGGAGCGCTTAAAGGGCAGCCATATTTACATGGATGTGGTTTCCGTAGGCGCCACCATTAACATCATGATGGTAGCGGCACTGGCAGAAGGTCAGACGATTATTGAAAATGCAGCAAAGGAGCCTCACGTAGTAGACCTTGCCAATTTCTTAAACAGCATGGGTGCCAACATCAAGGGCGCCGGTACGGATGTTATCCGTATCAAGGGTGTTTCCCACCTGCACGGTACCGATTATGCAATTATTCCCGACCAGATTGAAGCCGGAACCTTTATGTTTGCGGCAGCAGTCACCAAGGGAGATGTTACTGTAAAAAATGTTATTCCGAAGCATTTGGAGTCCATTACCGCAAAGCTTTTGGAAATCGGCTGTGAAATCGAGGAGTCCGATGATGCGGTGCGTGTTGTGGCGGCAAAACCGTTACGACATACACAGGTAAAGACACTTCCTTACCCCGGTTTTCCCACGGATATGCAGCCCCAGATTACGGTGGCGCTGGCATTGTCCCAGGGTACCAGTATCGTAACCGAAAGTATCTTTGAGAACCGTTTTAAATATGTGGATGAACTGACACGCATGGGCGCCAACATCAAAGTAGAAGGCAATACCGCTATCGTGGATGGCGTAAGCAAATATACCGGAGCCAAGATTTCGGCTCCCGACCTCCGTGCGGGCGCGGCACTTGTGCTGGCGGCACTGGCAGCGGACGGTTATTCCGTTGTGGAGGATATTCACTATATCCAGCGCGGATACGAGGATTTCCATTTGAAACTGCAGTCTCTGGGCGCACAGATTGACAAAGTGGATTCCGAAAGAGAATTACAGAAATTCAAGCTTAAAATAGGCTGATGCCGGGAGAAACCCGTATACAGAACGCAAAAGAAAAGGAGACTAAAATGGAACAGGAAAAGTTATTGTTTACTTCCGAGTCTGTTACAGAAGGACATCCCGACAAAATGTGCGATGCCATTTCTGATGCAATTTTGGACGCTCTCATGGAGCAGGATCCTATGAGCCGTGTTGCCTGCGAAACAGCAAGCTGCACCGGTTTCGTACTCGTTACCGGAGAAATCACCACAGAAGCTTATGTGGATATTCAGAAAATCGTAAGAGAAACCGTAAAAGAAATCGGTTATGACAAATCCGAATACGGCTTCGACGGCAATACCTGTGCCGTTATGGTAGCTATTGACGAACAGTCCCCCGACATTGCCATGGGTGTTGACAAATCCTTAGAGGCAAAGAAGGAAGCGGCTGAAAACAATATGTCCGAAGAAGAGCTGGATGCCATCGGCGCCGGCGACCAGGGTATGATGTTCGGTTATGCCACCAATGAGACAGAGGAATATATGCCTTATCCCATTTATCTGGCACACAAGCTGACCAGGCAGCTGACCAGGGTTCGTAAGGACGGAACCCTTCCTTACCTTCGTCCCGATGGAAAGAGCCAGGTTTCCGTACAGTATGATGAAGCCGGAAAGCCCATCAGGCTGGAAGCGGTTGTACTTTCCACCCAGCACGACCCGGATGTTACCCAGGAACAGATTCACGAAGACATTAAGAAATATGTATTTGACCCCATCCTTCCCAAGGAAATGCTGGATGAGGACACCAAGTACTTCATTAACCCCACCGGACGTTTTGTTATCGGCGGACCTCACGGAGACGCAGGTCTGACAGGAAGAAAGATTATCGTAGACACCTACGGCGGATATGCCCGTCACGGCGGCGGCGCTTTTTCCGGTAAGGACTGCACCAAGGTAGACCGTTCCGCAGCATACGCAGCCCGTTATGTGGCAAAGAACATTGTGGCAGCGGGACTGGCTGACAAGTGCGAAATCCAGTTGTCCTACGCAATCGGTGTGGCACATCCCACCTCCATCCGCGTGGATACCTTCGGCACAGGTAAGCTTTCCAATGCCAAGCTGGTAGAAATTATCCGTGACAATTTTGATTTACGTCCCGCAGGTATTATCAGGATGTTGGATTTGCGCCGTCCTATTTACAAGCAGACCGCTGCTTACGGACATTTCGGACGCAACGACCTTGACCTTCCCTGGGAGAAATTAGACAAAGCAGACGACTTAAAGAAATATTTAGCATGAGAACAGGTGAATTAATAAAACGATTTATTCCTTATTATAAAGGTCACAAAGGAGTGCTGGCGGCAGATTTATTCTGCGCCAGCCTTATTTAGTATATAACAAGGGGGAAAACATGGCATTCACACATTTGCATGTGCATACAGAGTATTCACTGTTAGACGGTTCCAACAAAATAAAAGAATATGTCAAGCGTGTGAAAGAGCTTGGCATGGACAGTGCGGCAATCACCGACCACGGCGTTATGTACGGTGTCATTGATTTTTACCGTGCGGCAAGAGAAGCCGGCATCAAGCCGATTCTGGGCTGCGAGGTCTATGTGGCGCCCAATTCCCGCTTTGACAAGGAGCTTACCGGCGGCGAGGACCGGTATTACCATCTGGTGCTTTTAGCGGAAAACAATACAGGCTATGCCAACCTGATGAAAATTGTCAGCTGCGGTTTTACGGAAGGCTATTATTATAAGCCCCGTGTGGATATGGAGGTTTTGCAGACCTATCACGAGGGCATCATTGCTCTTTCCGCCTGTCTGGCGGGCGAGGTGCAGCGCTACATTGTAAAAGGACTGCATGAGGAAGCGAAAAAAGCGGCGTTAAAATATGAAGCATGCTTCGGAAAGGGCAATTTCTTTCTGGAAATGCAGGATCACGGCATCCCGGAACAGAAGCTGGTCAACACGGAGCTTTTGAAATTAAGCAAGGAAACCGGCATTGAACTGGTGGTCACCAACGATGTGCACTATACCTATAAGGAAGATGTGGACTCCCATGATATACTGCTCTGTCTGCAGACCGGTAAAAAGCTGGCGGATGAGGACAGAATGCGCTATGTGGGCGGTCAGTACTATGTCAAAAGCGAAGAGGAAATGAAGGCGCTTTTTCCCTATGCGTGGGAAGCGGTGGAAAACACCCAGAGAATAGCGGACCGCTGCCATGTGGAAATTGAGTTCGGCGTTACGAAGCTGCCGAAATTTGAAGTGCCGGAAGGCTATGACTCCTGGACCTACTTAAATAAACTCTGTAGCGATGGGTTAGCGGAACGTTACGGCGATGAGCATGCACCTGCGGGCAGCACCGGTCAGACCTTACGGGAACGGCTGGACTATGAGCTGAATGTCATCCGTACCATGGGCTATGTGGATTACTTCCTGATTGTGTGGGATTTTATCAATTATGCCAAGGAACACGGTATCCCCGTGGGACCGGGACGAGGCTCCGCAGCGGGAAGTATTGTGGCATACTGCCTGAAAATCACCAATATCGACCCCATCCGCTACCAGCTTTTGTTTGAACGTTTCTTAAACCCGGAGCGTGTGTCCATGCCCGATATCGACGTGGATTTCTGCTTTGAAAGAAGGCAGGAGGTCATTGACTATGTGGGCAGGAAGTACGGTGCGGACAAGGTAGTGCAGATAGTTACTTTCGGTACCATGGCGGCAAGAGGCGTTATCAGGGATGTGGGCCGTGTTATGGACATGCCCTATGCGTTTGTGGACTCCATTGCGAAAATGATTCCCAACGAATTAAACATTACCATTGATAAAGCGCTGGATATGAACCCGGAATTCAAGAGCTTATACAGCTCGGACGACAGGGTGCATCATCTGATCGATATGTGCAAACGTCTGGAAGGTCTGCCGAGAAATACTTCCATGCATGCGGCGGGCGTGGTTATCTGCCAGAAATCGGCGGACGAATTTGTGCCCTTATCCCGCGGATCGGACGGTTCCATTGTCACCCAGTTTACCATGACGACGCTGGAAGAACTGGGACTCTTAAAAATGGACTTTTTAGGGCTTCGTACCCTGACCGTTATCCAGAATGCCGTGAATATGATTGAAAAGGACACCGGCGTACATATTGACGTGGACCATATTGATTATGACGATAAAAAAGTACTGGAATCCTTGGGAACCGGCAAAACGGACGGTGTGTTCCAGTTGGAAAGTACGGGCATGAAGAACTTCATGAAGGAGCTTCGCCCCCAGAGCTTAGAGGACGTTATCGCGGGTATTTCCCTGTACCGTCCCGGCCCCATGGATTTTATCCCCAAGTATATCCGGGGCAAAAACAATCCGGACAGCATCACCTACGCCTGCCCGCAGTTAGAGCCTATTTTGGCGCCGACCTACGGCTGTATTGTCTACCAGGAGCAGGTTATGCAGATTGTGCGTGACTTAGGCGGTTACACACTCGGACGAAGCGACCTGGTAAGACGTGCCATGAGTAAGAAAAAACAGGCGGTCATGGAAAAAGAACGCGCCAACTTCGTTTACGGCAATGAGGAAGAGAGCGTTCCCGGCTGCGTTTCCCGCGGCATTGACGAAAAGACGGCATCCGGTATTTACGACACCATGATGGATTTTGCCAAGTATGCATTCAACAAGTCCCATGCGGCATGCTATGCGGTGGTGGCATACCAGACGGCGTATCTGAAATACTATTACCCGGTGGAATTTATGGCGGCGCTGATGACCTCTGTTATTGACAACCCCAAGAAGGTGGCGGAATACATTTTGGTCTGCCGTAACATGGGCATTGAAATTCTGCCTCCCGATATTAACGAAGGCGAAAGCGGATTTTCTGTATCCGGCAGCTCCATCCGTTATGCACTGACAGCTATCAAGAGCGTGGGAAGACCGGTCATTGCGGCTGTGGTGGAGGAACGGAAGGAACGCGGACCTTTCCTTAATCTGCAGGATTTTGTGAACCGCATCACCGATAAGGACGTGAACAAGCGTGCCGTGGAAAGCTTTATCAAGGCGGGCGCCTTGGACGGACTCGGCGGCACCAGAAAGCAGTTTATGTCCGTTTTCTCCCAGGTAATGGACAGGACCCAGAAGGACAGGAAAAACAATATGGCAGGCCAGCTTTCCTTATTTGATATTGTGGAGGAAGAGGAGAAGGAAGGTCTTGCCCTGAAGCTGCCGGATGTGGGAGAGTACCCCAAGGAAATGAAGCTTGCCTTTGAAAAAGAAGTGCTGGGCATCTATGTCAGCGGTCATCCGCTGGAGGAGTATGAGGCGGCGTGGCGAAAGAAAATCAGCAATACCACTGCGGATTTTGCCTATGACGAGGAAGTGCAGGGCGTGCGGGTAAAGGACGGAGCCAAGGCGGTTATCGGCGGACTCATTGCCGGCAAGACCATTAAATATACGAAGGATAACAAGATTATGGCATTCCTTACCATAGAGGATCTGGTGGGAACGGTGGAAGTGATTGTGTTCCCCAAGACCTACGAGCAGAGCGCTTCCTTCCTGACGGAGGATGCCAAGGTGTTTGTGCAGGGCCGCATTTCCGTGGAGGAAGACAAGGACGGAAAGCTGATCTGCGAAAAGATAGTGCCGTTTACTGAGCTTAAGAAGAAAGTATGGATTAAGTTCCCCGATATGGAGGCATACAAAGCAGCGGAGGCGGGACTCATGGACACGTTAAGGGAGTCCGAAGGAAAAGACGGTATCGTAATTTACATTGAAAACCCGAAGGCGAAAAAAGAACTGCCGCCCAACCAGAACGTAGAGGCGGATGAAAGCCTTGTAAACCGCCTGCAGGAGCGGTTTGGAAGGGAAAATGTCACGGTAACGGTTTCCTGATTGGAAAGAAGCAGTTTTCAAGATATAATGTGAAAAATATATCAAAAAAATCATTGAAAATTGCAAGGAAAAGGGTTAAAATAGAGGAAATTGTTTAGATGAGCAACTGTTTAGGAGGAATAAAATTATGGCAGACCAGATGAAGACAATTGCCGTATTGACCAGCGGTGGAGATGCACCCGGAATGAACGCAGCAATTCGTGCCGTTGTTCGTACCGCTATTGCAAAAGGACTTACTGTAAAAGGTATTGAAAGAGGCTATGCAGGTCTTTTAAATGAAGAGATTATAGATATGGATGCGAAGAGCGTATCCGATATTATCCAGAGAGGCGGTACTATTTTAGGAACCGCAAGATGTCTGGAATTCAAGAACCCCGAGGTACAGAAGGTCGGAGCGGATATCTGCAGAAAGCACGGTATCGACGGTCTGGTTGTTATCGGCGGCGACGGTTCCTACCGCGGTGCGCAGGCACTGACCAGAAACGGCATCAACGCAATCGGACTTCCCGGTACCATCGACCTCGATATTGCATGTACCGATTACACCATCGGCTTCGATACCGCAGTCAATACCGCCATGGAAGCGATTGACAAGGTAAGGGATACGTCTACTTCCCATGAGAGATGCAGCGTCATTGAAGTTATGGGACGTAACGCAGGCTACATTGCTCTGTGGTGTGGTATTGCAGACGGCGCAGAAGATATTCTGCTTCCCGAGAAATACGATTACAACGAACAGGCAATTATCGATAACATTATCCAGAAAAAGAAAATGGGTAAGAAGCACTACATCATCGTAAACGCAGAAGGTGTCGGCGATTCCATGGAAATGGCAAAGAGAATTGAAGCGGCAACCGGTATTGAAACCAGAGCTACTATCTTAGGACATATCCAGAGAGGCGGCAGCCCGACCTGTAAGGACCGCTACTATGCATCCATCATGGGCGCATACGCAGTAGACCTTCTGATTGAAGGCAAGTCAAACCGTGTAGTCGGCTATAAGCACGGCGAGTTTGTAGATTATGACATTGAAGAAGCACTGGCAATGAAGAAGAGCATTCCGGAGTATTCTTACGAAATCAGCAGACTGTTATCCAAATAGTAAGGCGAGAGAATGAACTCCCTATGACTGAGAATGTCACAGGGAGTTTTTTACAATCATAGAAGGAAGTAGGTGACGGCATGATTACAAGCACGTCAAATCCGCGTGTCCGCCAGCTCGTGCTCTGGCAGGAAAAAGCGAAAAAGAGGCGTGAGGACAATGTTTTTTTAGCAGAAGGCATCAAGATGCTAAGAGAGGCGCCGAGGGACTGGATAAAGGAAGTCTACCTGACGGAAGAAGTGCTGCAGCGCCTGAGGAAAGAGGACGGAGAGGTTCTTGCCAAAATAGAGAATACCGGCTACGAGCTCTTAAGCGACGAGGTTATGAAAAAGGTTTCCGATACGCAGACCCCACAGGGGGCACTGGTGGTATTGAACCGTCCGTCGTACATGCTGGAGGATATTGTCGGAAACGGAGAGGGCACTTTTGTAGTGCTGGAAAATCTGCAGGATCCCGGCAACCTGGGTACCATTATCCGGACGGGGGAAGGCGCCGGCATACGGGGCGTCATCATGTCGCAGGACACAGTGGACATCTACAATCCCAAGACCATCAGAGCCACCATGGGTTCCGTTTACAGAGTCCCTTTTATATATGTAGAAACTCTTTCAAATAGCATATGTTATCTAAAAGAAAAGGGCGTCCGGACCTATGCGGCACACCTGAAGGGCACAAAGCAGTACTATGAATTTTCCTATACGGGCGGTACGGCTTTCCTGATAGGAAATGAAGGCAACGGTCTGAAAAAAGAGACTGCGGACCTGGCGGACGAATATCTGCGTATTCCGATGGAAGGACAGGTAGAGTCCTTAAATGCCGCAATTGCCGCTACGATTTTAATGTATGAGGCGTACCGGCAGAGAAGGCAGTAAAGACCGCAGACTATGAATACATTAAAAATTAAATCATAATTTAACAAGGAACAAAAACAAGGAGGAAAATCCTCTCCTCGTCAATGAGACTCGGATTTTTGCTCCGCAAAAACAAGGAGGATTATATGATCGGATTTATTGGACTGGGCAATATGGCTTCGGCCATTATTGGCGGATTACTGAAGAAAAAACTGGTGTTATCTAATGAAATACTGGGTACGGACAAGCTGCCCGAGGCGGTGGAACGATGCAAAAAGGAATACGGCATTGAAACAGCTTCTACCAATACAGAGGTGGCATCCGCAGCGGATGTGCTGTTTTTAGCGGTAAAGCCGCAGTTTTTTCCGGAGGTCATTGCGGAAATCAAAGATGCAGTCAGAGAGGACACAGTGGTAGTCAGCATTGCGGCAGGCAAGACCATGGCATCCATTGAAGAACTGTTCGGAAGAAAAATTAAACTGGTACGCTGCATGCCCAACACACCGGCGCTGGTACTGGAAGGCTGCACCGCTGTGGTGCAGGGCGAACTGGTATCCGACGGCGAAATGGAATATGTAAAAGAACTTCTGAAAGCATTCGGCACCGTCAGTGAAGTACAGGAAAAAATGATTGATATTGTATGCGGCGGTCAAGCCGGAGACGAAGGGAAAGG
>SAMEA104315432__coassemble_681_pt1 | contig 15438 bp, 12 predicted proteins | sample SAMEA104315432__metabat2_high_PE_016 | metagenome-assembled genome bin SAMEA104315432 (sample SAMEA104315432) | gut metagenome | biome: Monkey gut; feature: monkey-associated habitat; material: faeces | place: China | collected 2013 | reverse complement strand
TCCTGCAGCCCGTCCACACCTGCTGCCCACTGGGGAATTTTCCGGAACAAATACACACTTGCCCACCACAGAAGCCCCATGAGCACCGCCCCAATAAGCACCAGCATGGCGCTTGCCATGTACTGCTTCTTTATTTTCGTTTTTTTCTGGATGTCGTCAAATGCCGGATAGCACAGGGTTAGCAGAATTCCTGCCGCTAAAATGGGCGTCAGCAGCGGAGAAAGATACCGTAAAAAAAAATAGACTGCTCCGGTTAAGAGGAGCAGTACCATTCCTTTTTGTTCATACCATTTCTTCTGCATGCCAATCCCTCCCGCAATCCTTCGTGGCGCCCATCCATCACGCCCACCCTATTGATAGGGTTTAGTATATGACATGTTTCTGTTTCTATTCTTATATATCTGTAAGAAATACACTGACAAAAGCTTCTGCACTTATCTGTCCAGATGCTCTGACAAAGGTTCCCAGTCTTTCATAAGCTTTTATTCTATCGCAAAATCCGCAAATGCCGGATTTTGCGGTGTCTGGGTAAACGCCATGGTTTTGCCGGTCACGGGATGCCGGAAACTTAAGGAAGCGGCGCAAAGCGCCGTAAAGCGGATTTTCTTTTCCCGGGAGAGCTCTTTGCTTTCCTCGGAGCCGTACTTTTCATCTCCCAGAATGGGAAAGCCCGCGTGGGAAAGCTGCGCCCTTATCTGATGAAAACGCCCGGTTTCTATCTGCACCGCAAGCAATGTAAACTTTTCGGTTTCCGCTTTTTTCGTGTAAGTAAGAACCGCCTTTTTTGCCTGTGGGTCTGCTGCTTTCCCTGCCTGCGCATCCACGTCTTTCTCTGTCTTTGCATCCGCGGCGTTCTTTACCACCGCCATACCTTTTTCTTTTGCCAGATAATCCACCAGCCTGCCGGTATTTTCCGGTACTTTTCCACATACCACCGCCAGATATTCCTTCTTAAGCGTACCTTTTCCAAGCTGCGCCGTTAAATTTTCGGCGGCTTTTTTCGTTTTGGCAAATACCAAAAGTCCTTCCACAGGCTGGTCAATCCGGTGAACAATGCCCAGATACGGCATTTTCCCCGGATTTTTCTTTGCCACATAATTTTTCAGTTCACTGACTACGTCCTTCCGGCCGATGCCGGCGCTCTCCGTTGCCAGTCCGGCAGGCTTCCGGATAACCAGAACCGCCTCGTCCTCATATACAATCTGTGTCTGCATAATTTATACCTTGAAGCGGTAGCCCACACCCCAGATGGTTTCGATGTACTGGGGTTTCGCAGTATCGTACTCGATTTTTTCACGGATTTTCTTGATGTGGACCGTAACGGTGGCAATGTCACCGATGGAATCCATGTCCCAGATCTGGCGGAACAGCTCTTCCTTGGTATATACATGATTGGGATGCTCCGCAAGGAAGGTCAGCAAATCGAATTCCTTGGTGGTAAAGGTCTTTTCCACACCGTCCACATACACTCTTCTCGCAGTTTTATCGATGCGCAGACCCCTGATTTCCACAATGTCGTTCTGGGGCTTTGCATTGGTGCCAACCAGTCTTTCGTATCTGGCAAGATGCGCTTTTACCCTTGCTACGAGCTCGCTGGGGCTGAAAGGCTTTGTCATGTAATCGTCCGCGCCCAGACCCAGACCTCTGATTTTATCAATATCATCCTTTTTAGCGGAAACCATGAGGATGGGGATATCCTTCTTTTCCCGAATCTGCTTGCACACCTCAAAGCCATCCACACCGGGAAGCATCAGGTCCAGTATAATCAGGTTAAAATCCTTTTCCAAAGCAGCCTTTAAGCCGCCGTCTCCGGTATTCTGTATTTCTACCTCGAAATCACTGAGCTCGAGGTAGTCCTTTTCCAAATCTGCAATCGCTTCTTCATCTTCAATAATCAGTATTCTGCTGCTCATACCTTTTCATTTCCTTTCTGCTCTTTATATTTACGGAGGACAAAATGCATGCAGGTGCCTTCGTCTTCCTTACTGGTGGCCCAGATGTAACCGCCGTGATCTTCAATAATTTTCTTTACAATGGAAAGTCCGATGCCGCTTCCGCCCTTTGTGGAGTTGCGGGAAGCATCCGTCCGGTAAAACCGTTCAAAAATCTTGGGCAGGTCTTTGGCGGCAATTCCCTTGCCGTTATCCTCGATTTCCACCCGGATGGAGTCTACCTCATCCAGTATACGGATATCAATAATGCCCTGCTCCTTATCAATATATTTTACACTATTACTGATAATATTATTGATAACGCGCTTAAGCTGCTCCGGATCGGCAATGATCAGTGTGGCGGGATCCACTAAATTAGAATAATTCAGTTTAATATTGCGGGAATCCAGCTCCAATCCCACCTCTTCCACGCAGTCTCCGAAATATTCGGCAACGTTTATGCGGTGGAAATGGTAAGGTATCCGGTTATTATCAATACCTGAATAAATTGTCAGCTCATTGATAAGCCTGTCCATGTCATTTGCCTTGTTATACACCGTTTTGATGTATTTATCCATTTTTTCCGGTGTATCGGCAACGCCGTCCATGATACCCTCCATGTACCCCTTGATAGCGGTAATAGGCGTTTTCAAATCATGGGAAATGTTGCTGATAAGCTCTTTGTTCTGCTTCTCCTGCTGCAGCTGTTCTTCCGTGGTTTCCTTAAGCCGCAGGCGCATGTCCTCATAGTTACGATACAGATCACCTATTTCACCGGACGCATCCGTGGAAAGCCGGTAATCAAAATTGCCTTCCTTTACCTTCTGCATGGCTACGTTCAGCTCGTTTACCGGTGTAAACACTCCCTTGTGAATCCACTGCGTCAGCATCAGGCTGGTAAACAACAGAATCAGACAGATGGCAATAAACATATCTATTAAAAGCCGTTTGGAGATAATGCCGCTGATTCTTGTTACTATAAATACACTGCCCTCTGACCCGTCCGTAAATCGGAAATCCACCTGTTTGACATATTTCTGCAGGTCGTTAAAATACATGGCGGCAGCATCCCCGTATTCGTAACCGTATTCGGGCAATTTATCAAAAATAAGTTCTGCCGCTTCCATATTTCCCGCATAATAAATAGAATCGTTTTTTCTGACCAAAATGTAGGAATTTTTACGGTTAAGGCTTTTGTTTAAGGACTGCAGATAAGCGGTGTCTTCAAATTTCTGCGGTTCGCTCACCGCCGTATCCGCCAGTTTCTGATAAAGCATCTGTACCTGTTCGCCCACAGACTGCACACTGTCCACCATTTCCGCATAATTGACCTGTCCGAAGAAATGCGGCTGGTCATCCTGCACCAGGTACACACTGATGGCCAAAAAAGCTAATGCGGTCAGTATCAGGGGCAAAAAAACAATGGACGCAAATGCTATGCGCAATCTTGTCTTGAATTTCATATTCCCTCTCATTCCGCCGTTTATGCGGCTATTACCGAATTTATGAAAATTATATCATCTTTTCTTATAAAAAGAAATGAACTGATTCGAAGAATATCCTAAAAAAATTATAAAAAACAGTTGACTTTCTATATTATCTGTATTATATTGATAACAGTAACAGTTACTACTTTTAGAAAGGAACTCTATGGCAGCAAAATACAGTAAGCAACGAGAAGAAATAAAAGCATATCTTTCTACCCGGAAGGATCATCCGACAGCTGACCAGGTTTACACCGCTATGCGCACCAAGATACCAAATATCAGCCTTGGGACCGTTTACCGGAACTTAAATCTCTTAGCAGACACCGGCGAAATCCTGCGGCTGCAGGTAGGGGACAAAACGGATCATTTCGATTACGATACTTCCCCGCATCACCACTTTGTCTGTAAAAAATGCGGTTCTGTCATAGATCTCGCCATGCCAAGTATTGATTCGGTAATGGAAACCGCAGCCCTGGACTTCAACGGTACCATCGAAGGCTACGATATTTATTTTTACGGCACCTGCGAAAAGTGCCGTGTGTAAGTGGATTTTCCTTAAATTTGTTTGCAAAAGTTCTGAATTTTCCTTTGAAATTGTTCGCAAGAGCTTCGAGTTTTCCTTTGGAATTGTTTGCAAGAGCTTTGGAATTTCCGTGAAATTGTTTGTAATTTATTTCCTGAAAGTTTAAGCCCTTTCGGGAAACAATAACCAATAAAACCATTTTATTTACAAGAAAAGGAGAAATGAATTATGAAATTTGTATGTCAAGTATGCGGTTATGTTTATGAAGGAACTGAAGCACCTGCAGAGTGCCCTATCTGCCACGCACCTGCTTCCAAGTTCACTGTACAGTCTGCCGATAAGGTATGGGCTGCAGAGCATGTTGTAGGCGTTGCACAGGGTGCACCCGAAGATATCATCAAGGACCTTCGTGCTAACTTTGAAGGAGAATGCTCCGAAGTCGGCATGTACCTGGCAATGGCGCGTGTAGCTCACAGAGAAGGCTATCCTGAAATCGGTATGTACTATGAAAAAGCAGCTTACGAAGAAGCAGAACATGCTGCAAAATTTGCAGAACTCTTAGGTGAAGTGGTAACCGACTCCACCAAGAAGAACTTACAGATGAGAGTTGACGCTGAAAACGGCGCAACCGCCGGCAAAGTAGACCTTGCAAAACGTGCAAAAGAATTAAACTTAGACGCTATCCATGATACCGTCCATGAAATGGCACGCGATGAAGCAAGACATGGCAAAGCATTTGAAGGATTACTGAATAGATACTTTGGCTAAGCTACAAGCCATGCAATAAAAAAGGAGAGATTACATCGAGGGAGCTTGCTCACTAAGATGTAGTCTCTTCTTTTTTATTATATGGCGACAGCCGTCCATGAGGGGCTGCCCCGCAGCTCCCGAATGGCGCATGGCGCAGCCGTCCTGAAGGGAATGTATTCACTTTCCAATCAGCTTTTCTTTTTAGACTTATACGGCGACAGCCGTCCATGAGGGGCTGCCCCGCAGCTCCCGAATGGCGCATGGCGACAGCCTGAAATTGCCAGGACACAACCCCATTTTCCGCACTTGCCGGCATTTTAAAGCAAATATAACAATTCTTCCATTTTGCTTCCTCTTTTTACAAATTTTTTAAAGCATGATTTTAAAATTTCTTTTTTTGCTGTTTTAAATAAGATTGGTCTTAAAGCATTTATTCACTAATCCCCTTTTTGCTTCTTGAATTTCCATTAAATTAGAAGCATTTTTCACTTATTGGAGAATTTGCTTTCCTGATTTTTCCTTCCCGAAAAGCATTTCAGACTTTTTTCGCAATTTGCTTTATCTTTCCCGCTATGCTTTAAAGCATTTTCCTCTATGTTGATTTTTTGCTGCATTTCAAACGCAATAGGATGTCTTTTTATGTCTATGCACATTTATATAATCCGCTATGGAAGGAATAAAAAAGAAGGGGAACAAACTCATGTCCGTCCCCAACAAAATCAATTTATTCTTTATCTTTTGCTTTGTTAACCAATTCGGCGGTGTTTCTGCTTAATTTCATTCCCCCGGTCTTTTCTATAAAAAAACCAGCATAGCCGATTAAGACTATGCCGGTTACTGATATACCTGCAGATAGCAGGAGCCTTTTATACGATACCGGAAATGATAAGAGTGCTGACACCGGGGCTGACTACCCATGCACCGCTTGCCGGATCCTGGGTATAGGTGGCTGCAGGAACCGTAATCCGGCCTGCTACACTGCTGAAAGTACCGCTTGTTTCATCATACGTATACTGTGCCCCTTCTGCCCAGCCGGCTCCGTTAAAGGTAACGGAGAGATTGCTGAGAATCGGGGAAAAAGTATCCAGAACCACTACACCGGCAGTAGCATCTGCGGCTGTATTTCCCATGTTCTGAATTAAGAAGGTGTAGGTAAGAGTTCCGTTTTCCGTAACAGGAACCGGACTTACCGATTTGGTGATGGACAGGATAGGTGCTTCCTCTACAAGGATGGTTTCACTGACCGTAACCGGTGTAATACCGGTTGCGGATACAACCGCCGTATTGGTAATCCTGGAACCTGTTTCCATGGGTGCAAAAGAATTCACCTCTGCCTCATAAATAACGGTTGCATTTCCACCTGCCGGCACCGTCAGCCCGGTAACCGTAAGCGGAGAAACCGCCGCCACCGTAGGGGCAGGCTGCAAAACACCGTTTGCGTAAAATTTAACCGTTCCGGGAATATACGTTAACGGTGTCAGTGTTTCCGTGTCAAAATTATATTCACCGAGATTATCTGTAACAGTTATGCCGCTGAAAGGGACAGCTCCCGAATTTACAATACTGATGACATATGTTACATTATCATTTTGTCCGTAGGTATTGTTTACCGCTGTTTTTGTTGCCGATAAAACTTCCATAATTTCACCGACAGCAATATTGGAATTGGCTACTGCGTTGCCATATCGCAGCTGTGCCTGATTGGTAAATCGTGCCATATACTATTTCCTCTCTTAGTTAAGGTATAGTATATTATATGAAGAAATCCACTCAGGTTTCCTACAGCCGGATAAAATCAGTTAACTTCCTCCAGGGAAATATTATCTATGCACACTCTGTGCCGGCTGTCAATTCTCTCGCTGACAGCGCCTAAGCATACGCTTAAGAAAGCATCCGGATCCGTATCGCTTTCCATGGTAAAGGTGGTGCTGAAGGTCTGATAGTCAGAAGAAAGCGTCACAATGTTTTCTCCGGAATAGACTGGCCAGCCCTTGTCTTCCCTGCCCTGTATAATGACACGAATGTCTCTTTTCATATCGGATTTGGCTTCAAAGGTTAAGGTATACGTTTTTCCCTTTTCAAGAGTGATATTATTCTGCTTGAGCTGGACGTTCCAGTCACTGGCTCCGGTGTCAAGAATGGTAAAATCCACGGCATTGTCTTCTGACAGGGAATCCACCACGTAATTCGCATCTGCAGAAGTATCCACAAAAATCTCGTATCCGCTCGTCCCCGCATTGAAGCTGCCGTTCTTAATCATCACATTCTCTTCCACACGCACCTTGTCCAGATAATAATCCCCGGCACTGCTAAAACCAAATTGAAGTGTATTGGCTCCTTCTTTTCCGGAATATACAAACTTTAAGCTGTAGGTATCCTGCTTTTCGGACAAAGCTATGTCATGTTCTTCCCCATTCAGAAGGACTTTCATATGGCTTCCCGCTTCCGCCTGCATTTCAAAGCTTAAGAGATATTCCGCGTTCTCCGTCAATGCCAGGTCTTTCTGCGTAACATGGAACGGGGTATCTGAATCCTTTGACATATTTACATGAAGTCTTCTGCCGTCGCTTAACGGTGTAACCTCATATGTCACCGCATCATTTTCCGTAAAATCCCAGCTTCCGACTCTGTCGGTACCTTCCTGGAAATTTGCATTGTAAACGTAATTGCCATCGGAAAGAACAGTCTTACCGCCTGCGCTGCCAGAACCTTCCGTTGTCATCTCCATACGCACATTGGATATAGAAATCGTTGCAGTACTATCTGTTTTACCCATATTGAATTCCAGTCGTCCGGTGGGGTCGTTTTCCGCCGTCACCGTGAAATCAAATGCGTAGCTCTGTTTTTCCTTCGTAAGAGTAAGCTCTGTATCCTCCAGATAACGGATCCATCCGGCATTGGGCGCCGTAACCGCTACCTTCATGGTGCGTTCTTCATCGGCACAGGCATCAAAGGTTACCCGGTATTCGCTTCCCTTCAGGATAGGAATATCCGGCTGTACCAGCTGGATGCTGTATTCCTCACTGCCGGCATTCGCTGTGGAGATAACAATTTCATTATTCTTAATTTCCGCATTGCCTTCTCCGCCGTTCTGCGCCATGAACTTCCAGTCTGCATTATCCGTCAAATCCTCTGACGCAGAAAAATCTCCGTTGATGACATAGTTGCCGTTTTCATCCGGCTCTCTGTAGGTGATTTCCTTTTCCGGTTTTGTGACATTTTCGTCATATTCATCTTTCTGGTATACTCTTACATAATCAATTTCATAGGTTGCACCGGCTATATCCGTAGTTGCATCCGGATTACCGGGCCAGTTTCCGCCCACCGCCAGATTAAAGATGATATAATAGGGCTGGTCAAAAGGTGCCGGAAAAGTAATTTCCCCTAAACCCTCCGTTGCTGAGTACCAGTCATTTGCTGTGTGTATCAGATTGCCATCCACATACCACTTGATTTCCCCCGGGTTCCATTCACAGGCATAGGTATGGAACTCTTCTGCGAAATCCCCCTCGGAAAGTACATAGCTGCCCTGGCTTTCTTTGTGCGGGTTTCCATAGTGGATGGTTCCGTAGGTGGTTCCCGTATCATTACCCAACACTTCTGCAATATCAATTTCTCCGCATCTCGGCCACTGACCGTATAAATTTTCATCCGTGGGCATCATCCAGAATGCCGGTAAAAAGCCCTGGCCTTTCGGCATTTTAATGCTTGCTTCAAAGAGACCGTAAGTAAAATCATGCTTGCCCTGGGTATTCACACGTCCGGATGTGTAGGCAGTGTTACCGTTCTCATCCTTCGTTTCCACCGGCTTTATGACGAGCTTTCCGTCCTTTGTATACACATTTTCTTCCGATTTCACATAGGACTGCAGTTCATTGTTCACCCAGCCCGGTTCATGAAGCTCATAATTCCAGTCATCCTCTGAAATTCCGTCTTCAAAATCATCCTCCCATACCAGGTTGTACCCCGTCATGTCAAGGTCATTTCCCTGCACCGGTTCTGTTTCCCGGATTACCGTTTCCTGTACGGTCTCCGTATTCTCTGTCTGTTTCTCTGCTCCCTTTTCCTTGCCGCAGCCCGCTGTCATTACCATTGTAAATGCCAGAACAGCCGTCAGCCATTTTGCTGTTTTTCTTTTCATTCCGTACCCTCCCGTGGTTATACTGTTTTATCGGTTCCAGATATTTATGAGTTCCTGTAAAATCGGTTTATAATGTTCCCCGGTAATACCAAAATCCATTTCCTTATAAGTCCATGCCGCAAATCCGACGTCAAATTTGCGGAATACCTCATTCGCATCCCTGAACCAGCGAAGCGTATCCATAACCGGTGCTCTGTCGATGACTCCAAATTCACCGCAATATAAAGGTACACCTGCTTTTTTTGCCGCATCTACGGCATCCGCAATCAGCTCTTCCATGAATTTGGGTCCCATCTCACCGGAATGTGCATTGACCGCTACATTTCCCTGATACCCCAGCACTTTGGAATTTTCCCTGTAATATTCCATGGTTGCCGGATAGGAAATTTCCTTATTGGGGTCCATTGCCGCCACCCAGTATGCTTTCTGATGGGTAAACAGAAGCGGCTCATAGAAATGGAAGGTAAAAATAATATTTTCATCTTCCGGTTTTCTTAAAAATCTGACGGTTCTGGCGCTGTTCCACTGGATGCCGCCGTAGATAATCGGAGTTGTGGGTGCATACCGGCGGATTTCTCTCACCGCACGGATGATTAAATCATTCCAGGCTTCTGCCACATCCTCCTCCACAATTTCATTCAAAAGCTCAAAAGCCATGAAATCTTTATTTCCGTAGCGTTTTGCAAGCCTTCTCCACAGCGCAAGAAAACGGTCCATCAGCGCAGGGCTCCTAAACAGACTGTTTTCCATGGTACCTGCATCGTTAAAATCATAGCCGTAAACTTTATGCATATCCAAAATCATATTCAGCTTGTTTTCCCTGCACCAGTCTGTTACCCGGTCAAGTAATTCATAGCCGCTTTCGATGGGAGTTCCATCTTCTGTTTCCAGAATATTGTAATCGACCGGCACCCGGACATGGTCAAAACCCATTTCCGCAATTCTGTCCAGATCCTCTTTATGGATAAAAGATGCCAGATGTTCTTTACTGTAATCACACTGTGATAAATATCCGCCTAAGTTAATTCCACGTTTTAAGTTCATCCTGATTTTCCTCCTTGCAATCCCTGTTTTGGATTTGTATCTTCCCTATACAAATCCGGTGGCTCTTTCATTTCTGTTTTCAGTATGTCTGAAATTCTATGGAATGAATATCGTTTTATTGCTTTTATTTATGTTTTTATGCTATCATATACTTGATATAAGGCGTTCTGTTCCTTACAATTTTTACAGGGAGGAAATCTAAAATGAGTATTTTCCGGTCAGACACCTCCGGACAGGCTCTTGCCTACCGGGATTTTGTGCAAAGAGAAGAGCGCTTTGTGAGAGCGCCCTATAATCCGGAGCTGGAATTTTATCAGGCCGTCGTATCCGGTAACCTGAAAAAGATAAAAGAAATGACAAAAGAAAGCTTTCTTGCTAAAAAAGAAGGCTGGGGTACCCTGTCTGCAAATCCGGTCCAGAATGTAAAGTACCATTTTGCCATTACCGCAGCCGTTATTGCCCGTTATTGTATCAACGCCGGCATGGATCTGCATGTAGCCTATAATTTAAGTGATTATTACATCTCTGCTGCGGACAGATGCCATACCCCGGAGGAAATTGCTTCCCTCCATACCCCTCTGTGTCTGGACTACACCCGACGCATGAAGGAGCTCATAAAACAGAACGTCTGCTCACAGCCGGTAGTAAAATGTATCGATTATATCTACGACCATCTGCACACCCGCATTACTCTGACACAGTTGTCAGAAATAGCCGGTTTAAGCCCTTCTTACCTGTCACGGCTGTTTCAGAAAGAAACCGGTCAGAGTATCAGTTCCTATATCTGTGAACAGAAGATCAATACTGCCAGGAACATGTTGCTGTTTTCCTCGTATTCTTCCGCAGAAATAGCCGCTATTTTAGCCTTTCCCAGCCAAAGCTATTTTTCCGGTACCTTTAAGAAAAAGACCGGCATGACTCCCTCCGACTACCGTCTTCACGGAAGGCGGCGTGAGGAAACCCTTTTATAGAAAACCAGGGCTATGATTGTCGAACCCCCTTCCGCAATCAAAAAGGTAAACCAGATAATATAGGACGGTACACCGTTACCGTGCAGCACAAGCATGGTAAACCCATAAGCTACCGGCACTACAAATAAAAACTGTCTGCATACAGAAACAATCAGGGACGGCAGACCGCTGTCCAGCGCCTGGAACACTCCCTGAAAAGCAATATTGCATCCGGCAAATACAAAGCTTAACGAAATAATACGGATGGCGCTGATGCACAGACTTTGTGTTTCACCCGAAAGGTCAAATAAAGCCGAGAACGGTGTTGCAAAGACCTCCAGAATAACAAACCCAGCCAGCATAATATATAAGGTATACCGGAGTCCGCAACGAATGGCTTTTTGCACCCGCTCTTTATCTCCCATACCATAATTAAAAGCAACAATAGGGGTAATCGCATCCCGGAGTCCGAAAGCCGCAAACAGAATAAACTGCTGGATTTTATAATAAAGCCCATATGCCGTTACCATATTTTCGCTGACCTTTACCAGAATAATATTTAGAAGATAGGTCATGACGGACATAAGCGCCTGGGCAATAATGGCCGGCACGCCAATGGCATAAATACTTTTTATGACATCCCCCGAAGGCTTAAAATATTCCTTCTTCTTTTCAATTTCTTTATTCCATTTCAGGTGGGCAAAAAGCGCCACCAGAAAAGATACAATCTGTCCGAGTACGGTGGCGTATGCTGCACCCCGTACACCCAGCCTGGGAAAGCCTAAAAGCCCATAAATCAGGATGGGGTCAAAAATAATATTACATACCGCGCCTGTTACCTGTGCGATGGTAGAATATAAGGATTTCCCGGTTGCCTGCAGCATTTTTTCCAATACCGAGAAGTAAGAAATACCAAAAGAAAAGACGCAGCATATTCTCAGGTAATCCACACCCATTTCCAAAATAAGCGGATTTTTCGTCTGGGATGCAATATAACCGCGGCAGCCAAAAATTCCGAACAGTAGAAATACTGCATAGATCACAGTTGCTAAAAATAACGTGTTGCCGGCAGCCAGCCCCGCCCTTTTACTGTCCTTTGCGCCCAGGCATTTGGCAATTAATGCATTGGCGCCGACGCCGGTTCCTATTCCGATTGCCACCATAAACATCTGTACCGGAAACACCAGTGTCAGCGCATTGATGGCAGCCTCTCCGTTTTCCTGCATATTGGCCACAAAGGCACTGTCCACAATATTATAAGCAGCCTGCAGCATCATGGATAAAATCATAGGAATTCCCATGTTCAGCATAAGCTTGTTAACCGGCATTTCTGCCATCTTGTTTTGTTTTACGTTTTCCATTTCTTCTCCTTTTCCCTCGTTGTCACAACAAAAAAACGTGCAACCCATAGTTTCCTATAGATTACACGCATTTGCTGGATTTACATCTATTATTTTTATTTTGCAGAACTCATTATAACAGAAAATACTATTTTGTGTAAGGATTTCTTTTAAAAAATTATTTTCTGAAAACTAATTTTTTTCAGCCGCCAGTTTCCGGACATACTTTTCCGGTCTGTCCAGGTCTTCCGCTATCTTCTGCACGGTTCTGCCTTTTTGCAGCCATTTTAAAATCAGTTCCCTGTCACGGGATTTTTCGCCTTCCGCTAAGCCTTCTGCCATGCCTTGCGCTTTGCCTTCCGCTAAGCCTTCCGCCATGCCGGCTGCTCTTGCCTCGGCTTCCGCCTTTTCCCTGCCTATCCGGCTCTGGAGTTCGATTTTCATTTCATACGTCATATAGTTTTCTCTCCATTCCGTATCCTGCCGGATTTTCTCCACTTCCGTCTGCAGTCCCTTAGTAAATGTATCCGTGGGATTGCCCGTCCGGAAATAATCCAGCAGGTCCGCCGCTTCCTTTTCGATTTCCGTTCTGTCGCCGCCAATGTTCACAAAAATTGTCTTTCTTTTGTCATCCAGTACGATGTCCGATTTTCCCCGGCAGACCGTTTCAAAGGTATAAATGCTTCTGTTCTGCCCGAATAAATCAAATCCGCAGATAAATATCACCATGGATTTCTGCAAATTTGTATACACCTGGCCGGTCTGTATCTGGTAGTTATCCATCTGGCTGTGATAGTAGCGGCTCCGCAAAGGCAGTTCCCCGGTATTCATCACCTGCATCTCAATGTCATAGGAATTGCCGTCCACATCCTTTGCATACACGTCCAGCCGGACACCTTTTCCCAGGTAACCGGTTTTTATGCTTTTCTGCTCCTGCACGATGTACAGTTCTGCAATCTGAAGCCCCGTTATCCGTTGTAAAAGCTCTTTGCAATCCTCCGGGTTCCGGAACACGGAGCAGAACATTACGTCATTGAAGATGCCGATTTTGGAAAAGTCGGTCTGTTTCCGCAGGATTTCCGCCATCTGCTCCCTTGTTACTGTAAATTTGTTTGTCATGGGTCCTCCTTTCAGGGAGGTCCCCGATGCTTCCATGCGCTCACTCATGCAGTCTGCACACTTTTGAAAGAAACCTGTTCCAAAAGCGCTGCCACTTTGGAAGAACCCCTTCCCCTGCATGACTTCCGCCTGAAGCTTACACAAACCTCCCTGCTTTTTAGTTGAATAAGAAATTTAAGCAGTGAAGTTTGATGAGTAAATAGAATGTATCTTTTAGAAAAATTAGAATATTAGATTGTGAACTTTCTGCTTACATGTAGTGTAACATAATAATTACGTTTTTTCAATATGTAAATTACTTTTTTTAGATTTCCCACTGACTTGTAATTTAGGAACCGGCATTGTAAAATAAAGGTATATGTAAAAATAACAGACCTATCCGGGAGGGAAATTTATGTATCAGGATAAAAAAATCTGGGTGGGATGTGCCGGTGATAAAAAAGTGTACATCTACCCGAAAATGGCAAACCGTCATGGACTTATTGCCGGTGCAACCGGTACCGGTAAAACAGTGACCTTAAAGGTGCTTGCCGAGTCTTTCAGCGACTGCGGCGTACCTGTATTTTTAGCCGATGTAAAGGGCGACCTCGCCGCCATGTGCCGTCAGGGTGAAGCAAACGGCTCCGTAGCGGAACGTGCCGCTAAAATGGGACTTGATAAAGAAGGCTTTTCCTTTCAGAAATATCCGGTCAATTTCTGGGATGTATACGGAGAAAAAGGCATGCCTTTAAGAACGACTGTTTCGGAAATGGGTCCCCTGCTGCTCAGCCGTATTTTAGACCTGAACGATACCCAGTCCGATATTTTATCCATCATCTTTAAGATTGCCGATGATGAAGGACTGCTCTTAATCGACACCAAGGACCTGCGCGCCATGCTGCAGTATGTCAGTGAAAATGCCAAGGAATACAGCATGCAGTACGGCAACATGTCTTCTGCCAGCTTAGCCGCTATTATCCGTTCCGTGGTAGCACTTGAAGGAGAAGGCGGAGAACAGTTCTTCGGCGAACCAGCCCTGAATATTGCCGACTGGTTCTCCAGAGACTGTGACGGAAAGGGTTGCATCCAGATACTGGATTGCCAAAGATTGATTAACAATCCTACCATGTACGCTACCTTCCTGCTGTGGATGCTCTCCGAACTGTTTGAACTCCTGCCGGAAGCAGGCGATCTGGAAAAACCTAAAATGGTGTTCTTCTTTGATGAGGCCCATATGCTTTTCGATTCTGCCTCCAAGGCACTGCTCACCAAGATTGAGCAGGTGGTAAAATTAATCCGCTCAAAGGGCGTCGGCATTTACTTCGTTACCCAGAATCCCAAGGATATTCCCGGCGGTGTGTTAAGCCAGCTTGGCAACAAAATCCAGCATGCTCTTCATGCATATACCCCCGCAGAGCAGAAGGGCGCCAAGGCTGCAGCCCAGTCCTTCCGTGAAAATCCTGCCTTTAACACCTATGATACCCTGTTGGAATTGGGCATCGGAGAGGCACTTGTTTCCGTTCTGGACGAAGGTGGTGTTCCTACCATAGTAGAACGCTGTCAGATTTTGCCTCCCCAGAGTAAAATGGGCGCTTTGGATGACAGTGAACGCCAGAAAGAAATTACAGACAATCTTTTATATATCCGTTATAAGGATTTCTTTGACCGAGATTCCGCTTATGAATTTCTGCAGAGACAGTCCGCCGCCGATGCGGAGGCTGCCCAGAAAGCGGCTGAAGAAGCTGCTGCAAAGAAAGCTGCTGAAAAGCAGGCATTGGCGGAGCAGAAAGCCGCCGAAAGGCAGGCTCTTGCAGAACAGAAGGCCGCCGAAAGACAGGCTCTTGCCGCACAGAAAGCGGCCGAAAAAGCAGCCCAGAAACAGACCGCTGCCCGCAACAGAGCAGTAAAAAGCGTAGCCAGCTCGGCTGCCGGTACCATTGGCAGGGAACTTGGCAACTCCCTCGGTTCCTCTGTCGGTGGCAAATTCGGCAAAAAGTTAGGCGGAAACGTAGGCGCCTCCTTAGGACGCGGATTGTTAAGCACCTTCCTGAAGTTTTAAGCAAACGTTGCTGTGAATAATACAACGGCATAGTCTGCTGTTAACCAGACTATGCCGTTTTTTTCAGCTCTCTTTTTTCTTTCTCATCCCCATCATGCACACAACGCCCACCAGA
>SAMEA104315432__coassemble_668_pt1 | contig 15688 bp, 14 predicted proteins | sample SAMEA104315432__metabat2_high_PE_016 | metagenome-assembled genome bin SAMEA104315432 (sample SAMEA104315432) | gut metagenome | biome: Monkey gut; feature: monkey-associated habitat; material: faeces | place: China | collected 2013 | reverse complement strand
TCGAGGATGTCAACGCCGTAGCCGACCCCGTGCTGGACGCGGTGGTGTTCGACATGACGAACGCCGTCACCAAGGGAGACTATGACCGTGCGAGCGAGCTGCTGGGGCGGCTGCTCAAAAAGCAGGAGGAGCCGATCATGCTCCTCGGCGTGATCGCCAAGGAGCTGCGGCGGCTCTACACCGCGCGTATCGCGCTTGACTCCGGCAAGGATAAGCTGTGGCTGATGGACCTTTGGAGCATGCGCTCGGATTATCCCGCGCGGCTGCTGCTCGACGCGGCGAGAAAAACGACGCATGAATGGTGCGCGAACAGCCTTGCCCTCTGCCAGAAGCTGGACCGCCGCATGAAAAGCGAGAAGGGCATCGACCGCGAGGGCGAGTTGAAGCTGCTGCTCATGCAGCTGGCGCAGAAGGTGTGACGATGGACAAGCCGAAGATACGAGAGGTCATCGTGGTCGAGGGCCGCTACGACAAAAATACGCTCGCACAGGTTGTGGACGCATCCATTTTGGAGCTGGGCGGCTTCGGCATTTTTAACGACCGAGAGAAAACGGCGCTGCTGCGCCGCCTTGCCATGGCGCGCGGCATCATCGTCTTTACCGATCCGGACGGCGCGGGCTTCGTGATCCGGAACCGAATCAAGGGGAGCATTCCGGACGGCCGCGTGCTGCACGCCTATGTTCCCGATGTGTACGGCAAGGAAAAGCGCAAGCGCCGGGCGGGGAAGGAAGGCAAGCTCGGCGTGGAGGGAATGCCGCCCGATGTGCTGCTTGCCGCCCTCCGCACGGCAGGCGCGACCTTTGAGGACACAAAGGAAGCTGTAAAGGAAAATACCATCACATACGCCGACCTGCTGGATCTTGGGCTGATCGGCGCGGGGAGCCGAGAAACGCGCGCCGCGCTGCTGCGCGCGTTGGCGCTGCCGGAGCGGCTCTCGACCGGCGCTATGCTCGATGTGCTGAGGACTCTCACGACACGCGAAAAGCTGGAGGAAGAATGCAATAAAATTGTTGCAAACAGGGAATAAAAGGGCTATAATCAAACATTATTTTGTCTGCCGCAGGCAGGCGCGAGGAAAGGAAGGATTTCAGTATGGCTGAGGAAGTCAGGGCTGCTGCCGCCGAGAGCGAAAGCAAAAACTTTATTGACGCCTTTATCGAAGAGGATATTGCGGAGGGTGGTCGCTTCCAGGGTCAGCAGGTCCACACCCGTTTTCCGCCTGAGCCGAACGGCTATCTGCACATCGGCCACTGCAAGGCGCTGACCATCGACTTCGGCACCGCCGAGCGCTTCGGCGGCCTGTGCAATCTTCGTATGGACGATACCAACCCGACCAAGGAAAAGGAAGAGTTCGTAGACTCCATCAAAGCGGATGTGGAATGGCTGGGCGCCGACTGGGAAGACAGACTTTTCTTTGCATCCAACTATTTTGAACAGATGTACGAAGCGGCTGTAAAGCTGATAAAAAAAGGAAAAGCTTATGTATCCGACTTGTCTGCAGAGCAGATGAAGGAATACAGAGGCACACTGACCGAGCCCGGAAAGGAAGACCCGGCAGCAGGCAGAAGCATTGAGGAAAACCTGCAGTTATTTGAGGACATGCGCGCCGGCAAATTTGCAGACGGTGAAAAGGTACTCCGCGCCCGTATCGATATGGCTTCTCCCAACATGAACATGAGAGACCCGGTTATTTACCGTGTAGCCCATATGACCCACCACAATACCGGGGATAAATGGTGCATTTATCCCATGTACGATTTTGCACATCCCATTGAGGATGCCATTGAAGGCATTACCCATTCCATCTGTACCCTGGAGTTTGAAGACCACAGACCTCTGTACGACTGGGTGGTAAGAGAATTAGAATATCCGCATCCTCCCAAACAGATTGAGTTTGCAAAGTTGTATCTGAAAAATGTGGTGACCGGCAAGAGATACATCAAAAAATTAGTGGAGGAAGGCATCGTGGACGGCTGGGACGACCCCAGATTAGTTTCCATCGCTGCGCTGAGAAGACGCGGTTTTACCCCGGAATCCATTAAAATGTTCGTAGAGCTCTGCGGTGTTTCCAAAGCAAATTCCATTGCCGATTATGCGATGCTTGAATACTGCATCCGCGAGGACTTAAAGATGAAGCGTCCCCGTATGATGGCGGTCTTAAATCCTGTGAAGCTTGTGATCGACAACTATCCCGAAGGACAGACCGAGATGCTTACCGCTGCCAACAACTTGGAGAATGAGTCCTTAGGCAGCAGGGAAATCCCGTTCGGCAGAGAGCTTTATATTGAAAGAGAAGATTTCATGGAGGAGCCTCCTAAGAAATATTTCCGACTGTTCCCCGGCAATGAAGTGCGTCTGATGAATGCTTACTTTGTCACCTGCACCGGTTGTGTGAAGGACGAAAACGGCAACGTAACGGAAGTGCACTGTACCTATGACCCCGCATCCAGAGGCGGCAACAGCCCGGACGGCAGAAAAGTAAAGGGTACCATTCACTGGGTTCCTGCAAAGGAAGCCGTAAAAGCAGAGGTCAGACTGTACGAAAACATCATTGACGAAGAAAAGGGCGTTTACAACGAGGACGGCAGCTTAAACTTAAATCCCAATTCCCTGACAATCTTAAAGGAATGCTATGCAGAGCCGGCACTTAAGGATGCAAAAGCCTATGAAAGCTTCCAATTTGTCAGAAACGGATTTTTCTGTGTGGACTGCAAGGATTCCAAAGAAGGAGCTTTGGTCTTTAACAGGATTGTTTCCTTGAAGAGCTCATTCGTGTTACCAAAGAAGGAGGATTAGTTATGGGCAATTTATTGTCAGGATTATCGGATTTGGGTCTTGGGGATCTGGAAGGTGCCAAATTATATGAGGACCCGAACAAGAATCAGGACAGTAATAAGGGGAAGAAAGCAGCAGCAATCGAAGAAAAAGATTTAATCTATGACAGAAATTACGACTGCCCGGTCTGCGGGGAAAAGATTACGGCAAAGACCATGAAGGCGGGAAAAGCAAGACTGATACGGATCGACAACGATTTGCGTTCTGTTTTCGAGGGCATCGATGCCTATAAATACGACGTGATATGCTGCCCGAAATGCGGCTATTCCGCGCTTATCCGCTTTTTCAAGCCCATGCCGGAAGGACAGGTGCGGCTTATCCGGGAAAAAATCTGCCAGCATATTAAACTAAAGCCTCACACGGGAGATACCTATACCTATGAGGAGGCTATGGAGCATTATAAGGTGGCGCTTGCCTGCTCTATCGTAAAACAGGCAAGAAACAGTGAAAAAGCCTATACCTGCTTAAAGGCGGCATGGGTGCTCCGCGGCTGGAGAGAAACCCTGGAAAGGGAACCCGGCACGGAAGAAAAGAGAGCCGAATTAAAGGCACAGGAAAGAGAATATCTGAAAAATGCCATGGAGGGATTTATTGCGGCGGAAGCAGCGGAAAGCTTTCCTATCTGCGGTATGGACGATACCACATTGGAATACCTGATTGCCAATCTGGCTTTCGGGCTCGGCAAGTATGACATCGCTTCCAAACTCATTTCCGAGATTTTGATAAGGCCCTATGCCAACTCCCGCATGAAGGAAAAGACGAGGGAATTGAAGGATGCCATTTTAGCGGAGCTTCGAAAAAATAAGGCATAAAATCTTTTTACCGGCATAACAGGCGGTGCCGATAAATACAGACAGAAATAAAAAGGACGTATGAAAGAAAATTCATACGTCCTTTTTACGGTTCCGGTCAATAAACATGTAATCGGACCGGCTGATTATTCATTTTTCTCATCGTCTTCGTCGAAGAATTCTTCTACTTCATCGATTTTTTCGTCTGCCTTTTCGGTAACATCTTCTACTACGGAAGAAAGCTCTTCAAAGGGGGCATCTTCTTTTTCTGCAGGTGCTTCTGCCTTGGGAGCTTCAGCAGCGGCTTCCTTTTCTTCAGCGGCGGCATCAGCAGGTGCCTCCTCTTTTACGGGAGCTTCTTCTTTATCTTCTGCGGGAGCATTCTCATGATTGAGAGCTACGTAAGAACGACTATTGTCTTCCTCATCGGACTCATCTCCGAAATCGTCGTAGTCATCATCTTCTTCACCATTGTATTCGGGAGAAAATTTTTCCTTGTTCAGATAATAATAGATACCGGCTCCGGCAGCGGCAACAGCAGTTGCAAATAATAAAACTTTACCAAATTTTTTAGCCATGAGGGTACTCCTTTCTTTTTATTCTTTCATTCTTAATGGAGACAGGAACAATATTTGTCCTTCTTAATAAACATTTTAATACTATTTTATGGAAAAAGGAAGAGATTATGTATAAATTTTTTATAAATTGCAGTACTTCATCCCTTATTTACAGATAGGCTGATTATTTTCTCTTTAGAGGGATTTCATTTTTTTCTAATATTTTGGACACAGAATGAACACAATTCCTTTGTATAGTATTCTTACAGATAGTTGATGAACTCACTATCTCCCCCCCTCATAAGAAAAGCGGAAAGCCCGGTTCTCCCCGGGCTTTTTGCTTTTTAAATTTTACATGGAAATTGAAAAGAAAGAATGATACAATAGGGCAAGGAAAAGAAAAGGAGACAGGCAGACATGATAGGACTGATTGTAGCATATACGAAGAACCGCGTTATCGGAAGTGAAGGCAGAATTCCCTGGAGGATTAAGGGGGAACAGCGCCGTTTTAAGGAGCTTACCACAGGCAATGTGGTAATTATGGGCAGGAAATCCTATGAGGAAATCGGACATCCCCTTCCCAACCGTTATACGGTGGTTGTATCTTCCACGGCAGACTATGAAGCGGAAAACTGCATTACGGTAAATTCCCTGCCGGCAGCCATAAAGAAGGCGGAAGAGCTGTGTCCGGGCAAAAATATTTACATATCCGGCGGTGCGGGCATTTATAAGGAAGGAATTGCCCTGGCGGAGAAGCTTTTTGTGACGGAAATCGATGCGGAGATAGAGGGAGATACCTATTTTCCGGAATTTGATGTGTCAGCCTATGAAAGGACGGTAGAAGAAATAGTGGATGGAGAAATCCCTTATTCTTATGTGACATACAGCAAAAAGAAAACAAAGATTTTTATCGACGGCAGCGAGGGAACGACGGGACTCCGCATCAACGAACGTTTTGCGGGAAGAGACGATTTGGAAATTTTACAGATTGACCCGGCGCTCAGAAAGGATACGGAGGAAAGAAAGAAGCTGATTAACGCCTCCGATATTACCATTCTCTGCCTGCCGGATGCTGCGGCAAAGGAAGCGGTTTCCTTAGTGGAAAACGAAAACGTGCGCATTCTGGATGCATCCACCGCACACCGTACGGAAGAAGGCTGGGCATACGGCTTTCCCGAACTGGCGCCGTCTTTCCGGGAAAAAATCAAAACCGGAAAAAGAGTGGCGGTTCCCGGCTGTTATGCCTCCGGTTTTATTGCCCTGATGTATCCGCTGGTAAAGGAGGGCATCCTTTCAGCCGATTACCCGGCATGTGCCTTTGCCATGTCCGGCTACAGCGGCGGCGGTAAAAAGATGATTGCGGAATACGAAGCGGAGGAACGTGCGGCGGAGCTTTCCGCACCCAGGGAATATGCCCTGAGCCAGCAGCATAAACATCTGAAAGAAATGAAGGCTGTTCCGGGACTTGCGAGGGAGCCTCTGTTTTCTCCCATTGTCTGTGATTACTACAGCGGTATGCTGGTTTCCCTCCCTATTCAGAAGGATTTTATGCAAAAAGCACTTACACCGGAAGAATTACAGGCGTTTTTTGCAGGATATTATGCAAATGAACCGTTTATCAAGGTCAATGCCTTCGGTGCCGAAGCGGAAAGCCGGGGATTTTTATCCGCCAATGTCAGAAGCGGCTGGGACGGCATGGAAATTTTTGTGACCGGCAATGAGGACAGAATGGTGGTCAGCTCCCGGTTTGATAATCTGGGAAAGGGTGCTTCCGGAGCAGCGGTACAGTGTCTGAATATCATGCTTGGCTGTACAGAGGATAAGGGACTTGTTTTGTAAAACAAAAACAATCTTTTGTTGCCAAAGAAACCACATGTGGTTTATAATAGGGAAGACGTAGTTATGAAAACTACGAAATATGTTCAGGAGGATTTACGTGATATGTCAGATTTTATCTTGAGTTGTTGTTCCACGGCAGACATGCCCAAGTCTTTTTTTGAAGAAAGAAACGTAGCTTATGTTTGTTTCCACTTTAATATGGATGGAAAAGATTACCCGGATGATTTAGGGGAAAGCATGCCATTTCCTGAATTTTACAAAAGAATTGAAGAGGGAGCGCAGCCTACCACTTCACAGGTAAATGTGGATGAGTTTACAAATTTCTTTGAACCGTTTTTAAAAGAAGGAAAGGATATCCTGCACGTCAGCCTTTCCTCCGGTCTGTCCGGTTCCTTTAATTCCGCCAGTATCGCCGCAAGGGATCTGATGGAAAAATATCCGGAGAGAACCATCAAGGTAGTGGACTCCTTAGGGGCTTCTTCCGGTTTCGGTGTGCTGATGACGTATCTTGCGGACCTCAGGGACGAAGGAAAGAGCCTTACGGAAGTGTATGACTGGGCTGAGAAAAATAAACTCCGCGTGCATCCCTGGTTCTTCTCCACCGACCTTACCAGCTACAAGAGAGGCGGCCGTATCAGCGCCACTTCCGCTATGGTAGGTACCCTGCTTGGTATTTGTCCGCTGCTAAACATGGATAATGAGGGACATCTGATTCCCCGCAAGAAGATCCGTACTAAAAAGAAAGTCATTGAAGAACTGGTCAATATGATGAAAGAACATGTGGAAGACGGTCCGGATTACAAAGGCTATTGCTACATCAGCAATTCCGCCTGCGAAGAGGATGCCGAAAAGGTGCGTGATTTAGTAGAAGCTTACTGCCCGAACTTAAAAGGCAAGGTTCTTATTAACAGCATCGGTACGGTAATCGGTTCCCATACCGGTCCCGGCACGGTGGCACTGTTCTTCTTAGGTGATGAAAGAGTGGACTAAAGGATATTATGAATAAGAAAGAAATTGCAGAAATCAAAAAGCAGTTTACCCAGGAGCGGTGTGCCATCACCCGTATCTGCGGTTGTTATGTAGACGGAGAAAAAAATAAAAAAACCGAGCTGAAGGAAGCCTTCCTTTCCCTGCCGGAAGAAGAAATGTTTAAATATTTTGCCATTTTCCGCAAAGCTCTTTCCGGCACGGTGGGTAAAAATCTCCTCACTATGGAATTTCCCCTGGCATCGGAGGAAGCCGGGGGTACCCAGGACTTTCTGATGCAGCTCCGTGCCTCTTCCCTGAAGGATGAAAACCTGCTGGAAGAATTTTACGATAAAATCATAGAGAATTACTATTCTGTGGAGAATTATCTCATTTTGCTCATTCATGCCGTGTACGATATTCCCGGCAAATCCTCGGACGGAGAGGAAATGTTCGATGCTTCCGACGAAGTGTATGACCATATTCTTTGTTGTATCTGTCCGGTTACGTTAAGCAAGCCGGGGCTTTCCTACGATGAGGAGAGCAACGCATTCCATACCCGTATCTGCGACAGGGTGGTAAACATGCCGGATATCGGTTTCCTGTTCCCCGCATTCCACGACAGAAGCACGGATGTTCACAGTCTGCTGTATTATGCGGCAAAGCCGGAAGAACTGCGGATGGAATTTGTAGAGCCGGTACTTGGCTGCAACCTGCCTCTTTCCGCAGGGGACCAGAAGGAAACCTTCCAGACCATCGTAGAGGAAACTCTTGGCGATGCCTGTGACTATGAGGTGGTTAAAAACATCCACGAAAAATTAAATGAGATGATTGAGGAGAAAAAGGATGAGCCGGACCCCGTGGTACTTGACCGGGCGGAAGTGAAAAGACTTCTGGAATACAGTGGCGTGGAGGAAGAAAAGCTCAGCTCCTTTGAAGAAAAGTACGAGGAAGCGGCGGGGACGGATACCTGCTTTGTAGCTTCCAATGTGGCAAACACCAGACAGTTTGAAATCAAAACCCCCGATGTGGTGGTAAAGGTGAGTCCCGACCGTATGGATCTGGTGGAGACAAAAGTCATTAACGGCAGGAAGTGTCTGGTCATCTCCTTAGACAACAGCGTGGAGGTAAACGGCATTGCCGTACATATGGGACTTTCCGGGGAAGATGAAGAGGAATAGTTGATAAAAATTTTCTCTATGTTAAGAAATCTTAACGGCACGGAGGCATAAATCTGTTACAATAAAATAGACATGAAAACACGGGAACATTCCCACGATGAAGTACCGACAGGAGGAATTTGCTTGCATCAGAATGAATTACTGCGTGAGAAGGTTTACGAATCCGTAACCTCCGTGCTCCCTATTACGTTAATTGTACTTGTTTTAAGTATTTCCATAGCCCCGCTTACTCCGGGAACACTGACGTTGTTTTTGTTCGGCGCAGTGCTTCTGATAGTAGGCATGGGCTTTTTTACTTTGGGCGTGGATATGTCCATGATTCCCATGGGAGAAGGCATAGGTGTGGAGTTGTCCCGTACCAAGAAGGTCTGGCTTTCCATGGTAGTCTGTTTTATCTTAGGCGTTATCATTACCGTTGCAGAGCCGGATTTGCAGGTTCTGGCGGGGCAGGTTTCTGCCATTCCCAATCTGGTCCTGATATTAACGGTGGCTATGGGTGTGGGAATCTTTCTGGTGATTGCGAAGCTCCGCATCCTTTTTAAAATCCCGATTTCGTACATACTCCTTGGCTTTTATGCCCTCATTTTCATCCTGACCGTTTTTGCACCGGCGGACTTTATTCCGGTATCCTTTGATTCCGGCGGTGTTACCACGGGACCTGTGACCGTTCCGTTTATCATGGCGCTCGGTATCGGTATGGCATCCGTCCGAAGCGACAAAAATTCCAACAGCGACAGCTTCGGTCTGACTGCCATCTGCAGCATCGGCCCCATTCTTTCGGTGCTTCTTTTAGGGATTTTTTACCGTCCCGAAGAAACATCCTATACATCGGTAAGTCTTCCGGAACTGACGGATACCAAAGCGGTAGCGGCTGAATTTGCCAGGGCATTTCCTGCCTATATGAAGGAAGTACTGATAGCCGTGCTTCCCATTATGGTTCTGTTTTTACTGTTCCAGCTTATTTTCCGGCGTTTCCATGCCAGAAAGATTGTGAAAATCTGTGCCGGATTTCTGTATAGTTATATCGGTCTGGTTTTGTTTCTGACAGGTGTCAATGTGGGATTTATGCCTGCCGGTCAGTACATCGGAGCGGCAGTGGCAGGCGGCAGCAAGCCGTATTTCTTAATTCCCATTGCCATGCTTATCGGTTACTTTATCGTAAGGGCGGAGCCTGCGGTACAGGTGCTCGCCCGACAGGTTGAGGATGTTACAAGCGGTTCCATTCCACAGAAGTCCATTTACAAAAGTCTGTCAGTAGGTGTGGCACTTTCGGCGGGCATCTCCATGGTGCGTATTCTGACGGGACTTCCCATTCTCTGGATTTTAATTCCGGGCTACCTGATTTCCCTGACACTTACCTTCTTTGTTCCACAGCTTTTTACCGGTATTGCTTTCGATGCCGGCGGTGTGGCAAGCGGTCCCATGACGACGACATTTCTTCTGCCCTTTGCCATGGGATCCTGCGAAGCCTTCGGTGGAAATATTCTGACGGATGCTTTCGGCATTGTGGCGCTGGTTGCCATGACGCCGCTTCTTACCATCCAGCTTTTAGGTCTTGCGGACAATATCCGGAAACGCATCCGGAAGCGGAAACTTATGCTGGAACTGAGGGAAGTGGAGGACAGTATTCTTTACTTTGATTAAGAAAGGTTGGGTACATGCATGGCAGAAAAAAACAGCATACAGGCGGTTCTAACCATTGCGGAACGCGGCAGGGGAAAGCATCTCGCAAAGTGGTATACTGAGCAGGGCGTCTATTTCAGCTTTCAGTGCAGGGGGCAGGGAACGGCTTCCTCCGAGCTTCTGGATGTGCTGGGCGTAGGCTCTCCCGAAAAGGATATTTTGATTTCTCTGACGGGTGCGGCCTTGGCGGGAAGGCTGCTTGAAAAAATAGAAGAAACGGATATGCGGAAATGGGGAAGCGGCATCGTGTGCTCCGTTCCGGTCACCGGATTAAACAGCACCATTGCTACCATATTCTTACATGAACAGGACGGCAGAACGGGAGGAAACAACATGGACGAACACAAGGAAAACAGTCTTATTTTAATAGCGGTCAACCAGGGCCATACCGACGATGTTATGGATACGGCAAGAGAAGCCGGCGCCAGAGGCGGCACTATTATCCGCGCCAGATGGGCGGGAGCAGAGGATGACGGGCAGTTCTATGGCATTTCCCTGCAGTCCGAAAAGGAGATTATTGCCATAGTGGCGCCAAGAGAACAACGAAATGCCATCATGGAAGTAGTAAACAAGAAGCACGGTCTCAAAACGGAAGCCGGCGCCGTTATCTGCTCTCTCGGAATTGACAGGATGGTGAAGCTGGCGTAGATTTTACTCGCAGCGTATGGATGTGCGGCATGGGATGCGTGCAGCGGGCGGCCGATTACTTGCATCGTACGGGCAGATATGCTATAATATTCTAAATTGTGCGAAAGGAACCAATTATCATGGAAGACGCAGACAGTGACGCGGATACCGATACTTATTTTTTTAATGGATTTATGATTTTGGCAGGGCAGACAGAATTGCACTGTTTATATGAAAAATGGAAACTGTAAGGTGTAGCTGGTAGTGTTTATATTTACCGGTTATGCCTTTTTGTGTTTATTTTTAAGAGAATGGAGATTATATTTTGAAAACGATAGTATTGCAGCTTTTATTACAGATACTGCTGATTTTACTGAATGCCTTTTTTGCGGGAACGGAGATGGCGGTAGTTTCCTTAAATACGGCGAAGCTACATAAACTGGAAGAGGAAGGAAACCCGCATGCCGTAAAACTTCTGAAGCTGGTGGCGGATCCGTCCGGATTTCTTTCCACCATACAGATTGGAATTACCCTGGCCGGATATCTGGGCAGTGCACTGGCATCTGAAAATTTTGCCGGTTACTTCGTACACTGGATTTACTACGATCTGCATTTTACCCTGTGGCCGGAAAATGTGCTGACAGGCATTGCCATTGTGCTGATTACCATGATACTGGCTTTTTTTACCTTGATTTTCGGGGAACTGGTGCCGAAAAGAATTGCCATGCAGAAGTCCTTTGAGTGGTCAAAGGCTGCTTACGGCGTGGTTTCGGGCATTGCTTTCCTAATGCGCCCGGTGATTGCGCTTCTTTCCTTATCTACCAACCTGGTGCTTCGGCTGCTGCACTGCAAGGTGGAGGGCAACGATGAAAATGTGACAGAGGATGAAATCCGTATGTTGGTGGACATCGGGGAAGAAAAGGGAAGTATTGATGAGAACGAAAAGGAATGGATTCAGAATGTATTTGATTTCGATGATCTGAGTGTGCGCAGAGTGATGACTCCGAGAGCGGATGTGATTGCAGTTTCCAGGGATGCGGATAAAGAAGAAATCATGCACCTGATAGAAGAAAACGGTCTGTCCCGCTATCCGGTTTACGGAGAGGACCTGGATGATATCGTCGGTATCCTGTATGCCCGGGACTTTTTACTGGCACTGGGCAGGGGCGAACAGCCGCAGGTGGAGAAAACAATGCGTTCCGCTTATTTTGTGCCGGAAAGTATTCATGCGGATAAACTGTTTTCCGACATGCAGAAAAAGAAAATCCATATTGCCGTTATTGTGGACGAATACGGCGCCATGGAGGGTATTGTCACCATGGAAGACCTGGTGGAAGAAATTGTGGGTAACATTTATGATGAGTTTGACAAGGAAGAAGAACCTTCCATTGAAAAGATAGGCGATAACCTCTGGTGCGTACCGGGCAGCACTAATCTGGATGAGCTTTCGGAAGAACTGGATTTGCCGGAGGAACTGCCGGAAGAAGGATATGATACCATTGCGGGGCTGGTTATCAATTTACTGGAAGCTATTCCGGAGGATGGCGAGAAGATTGACGTGGAGGGCTATGGTCTGCATATCCATGTAGAGGACATTAAAGACAGGCGTATCGAAAAGGCATATGTGAGCAAACTGGATGCGACGGCTTAAATCCAGCCGCCGTCCAGCGAAATAATCTGTCCTGTCATATAGGAAGGGGAATTTACTACCTGCCAGACAAGGTGAGCCACTTCTTCGGGAGTGCCCATTCTGTCGGCAGGTATTTCTTCTATTATAGAAGAAATGTCTTCTTCCGATAATACATGGTTCATGACGGTATCAATCATACCGGGAGCAATGGCATTGACCTGGATGTTGCTGGGCGCAAGCTCCTTTGCCAGTGCCTTTGTCAGAGCATTGATTCCGCCTTTTGAAACGGAATAGGCAACCTCCATGGAGGCACCCACATTTCCCCAGACGGAGGATATGTTTATAATTTTTCCCCATTTTTCATGCACCATATGGGGGATGGCAAGTTTGCTGGTATAAAAGGCGGCATTCAAATTGGTATTTAATACCGTGTTCCAGTCGGCAATACTCATATCGGACAACAGGCCAAAATAAGAGATGCCGGCATTGTTTATAAGGATATCCGGCGCCGGTATTTGAGCAAACATTTTTTCCACGGAGGCAAAATCGCCCATATCGCAGACGTAAGAACGGCAGGCAACGGAAAAATTGTTTTCTATTTCTTCCTGCAGTTTTTGCAGCGCTTCCCTGTCGTGGAAACCGGTAATGGTGAGGGACATCCCCTCCTTGGCAAACTTTCTGGCAATGGCAGCCCCGATTCCGCGGGACGCACCGGTGATAAGCACTTGTTTCATGACAAAACATCCTTTTCTTTTCTTTTGCATATCATAACACATTGCGGGGAAAGATACAAAAGTATTACGTTGTACAGTAAATAAATGGTTGTTATATGATATGAAGTACAGTTGTAAAAACATAAAGTCTATGCTACACTTAGTCCATACAGAAAGCAGGGAGCTTATATAGGAAGACTGAAAAAAATACAGAATGGAGCAACGGAAAATGTACGATTTAATTATTATCGGTTCCGGTCCGGCGGGGCTGGGAGCGGCGGTATATGGAAAGCGGGCGGGAATGTCCACATTGGTGATTGAAAAAAATCCCATGAGCGGAGGACAGGTCCTGACCACGTATGAAGTGGATAATTACCTGGGACTACCGGGTATAAACGGCTTTGATCTGGGAACGAAATTCCGGGAGCATGCGGATAAAATGGGCGCCGAGTTTGCGGAAGCCGAAGTGGAAAAAATTGAAGATGGCAGAAACTGCAAAACGGTTCACACTACCACGGGAGATTACGAAGGCAGAACCCTGATTCTGGCAATGGGAGCGCATCACGCCAAACTCGGCGTACCGGGAGAAGAAGAACTGCAGGGAATGGGCGTTTCCTACTGCGCTACCTGCGACGGAGCATTTTTCAAGAACCGGACGGTGGCAGTAGTGGGCGGCGGAGACGTGGCGCTGGAAGATGCTGTTTTTCTTGCCAGAGCCTGTAAAAAAGTCTATCTCATTCACCGCAGGGATACGTTCCGGGCGGCGGGTGTGCTGCAGGAGACGGTAAAAAATCTGTCTAATGTGGAAATCCTGTATAATACTACCGTACAGGAAATCTGCGGAGAAGACATGGTGGAAAATCTCATTATACAACGGGACGGACAGCGGGAAGAACTGGCGGTAAACGGCATTTTCATCGCTGTGGGCATTCATCCCGATACAGAAATATGTAAACAACTTGTGAACTGTAACGAGGCGGGCTATGTACTGGCAGGCGAGGATACCCTTACCGACAAGCCGGGGATTTTTGCAGCCGGAGATATACGGAAAAAGCCGCTCCGGCAGATTATCACGGCGGTAGCGGACGGGGCCAATGCCGCCAGTGCCGCAGCTGCATATTTAGCCGAAACTATGTTGACAAATTAAAAAATCTGTGATATATTTTTTAACAGATTTAACAAATTTGTAACAAATGTTTCGGAGGATGAATGGATGCGGAAAAGCAGTAGACTTACAGTCGGCTTACTGGCAGCCGTTATGGCTGCTTCCTTATATTCAGTAGATGCAAATGCTTCTGCCAATGTAACCACGGTACTGCCCAACGGCGGTGTGAACCTGTCCCTGGCAAAAGCGGCACCTCTGGAAAGTATTCAGACAGAAAAAGTCAGCGCAACCAGTAAAATAGAAGCATCGGTCAGTCTTGAGGATATGGTGGATGTTCTGAATGAAAGTCTTCAGGATGCGGACAAGGATGAAGAAGAGGAACTTTTCAAGAACCTCGTTATAGCACAGGTAAATGCCTATGTCAATGTCAGAAGCCTTCCCAGTGAAGAGGGCGAAATTGTCGGAAAGCTTTACGATGATTCCGTCGGCACCTTTATTGAAGAGGACAACGGCTGGTACAAGATTAATTCCGGCAGTGTAACCGGTTATGTAAAGGCAGAGTACTGTGTGACCGGCGAGGATGCGGTAGAGCTTGCCAAGAAGGTAGGAACCAGACTGGCAACCGTAACCACCACCACACTTTACGTCAGAATGGAGCCCACCACCGATTCCAAGGTGTTATCCATGGTACCCGAAGGAGATGACTTCCTGGTAATGGATGAAACAGATGACTGGGCAAAGATTAACGTAGAAGAAGGCGACGGCTGGGTTTCCAAGGATTATCTGGAAATTCACACCGAATTTGTAGAGGCGGAGTCCAAGGAAGAAGAACAGGCACGTCTGGCAAAGGAAGAGGAAGAGAGAAAGAAAGCACGCGAAGCAGCCAAGAAGAGTCAGGCAGGAAAGCAGACATCTTCCCAGACTACACAGACTCAGACCACAACCTATGCAGTAGGCGAAGGCAGTGAATTAGGAAAATCCGTTGCAGAGTATGCATTGCAGTTTGTCGGCAATCCGTATGTATACGGCGGAACCAGTCTGACAAACGGTACGGACTGCTCCGGTTTCGTTATGAGTGTATACGCCAACTTTGGTGTCAGCCTTCCCCACAGCTCCAAGTCCGACAGATCACAGGGTGCTGCGGTTGACGGACTTGCCAATGCACAGCCCGGAGATCTGGTTTGCTATTCCGGTCATGTGGCACTGTATATCGGAAACGGACAGATTGTGCATGCGTCTAACGCTAAGACAGGTATCATTGTTTCCAATGCAGATTATAAGAAGGTACTGGCAGTCAGAAGAATTTTCTAATTCAAACAAAAATAAAACAGAAAAACAAAACTGTGTCATGGACAACATCCGGGCACAGTTTTATTTCTTTATAGGAAATTTCGTTGAATTTTCCTATAAAGAAATAAAGCCCTCCGGGCAGGAGCGCACTGCGGCGGAGTGGGATTATGTCGCTGAAGCGACCCGCCGCAGGCGTAGAATCCTGCAAAGCAGGATTCTTTCTTAATTCCTTTCTTATTTTATAACTATGTGCAATTTTGAATTATTGTCGCACAATAATAAGTGTCCGCAAACAGGCGGGGGAGTACTCCATTGTGCAAGATGTACAAAGCAGGATGAATGCAAGAGGAAAAAAAGAAAAAAATAAAATTTTCATCGCACAACTTATCCACCGGAAAAAGAGCCGGAAATGAGATGAAAGCTACTTATACACGGAGTTATCCACACTGTCCACAGGAAAAGAAAGGGAAA
>SAMEA104315432__coassemble_599_pt1 | contig 17043 bp, 18 predicted proteins | sample SAMEA104315432__metabat2_high_PE_016 | metagenome-assembled genome bin SAMEA104315432 (sample SAMEA104315432) | gut metagenome | biome: Monkey gut; feature: monkey-associated habitat; material: faeces | place: China | collected 2013 | reverse complement strand
CAGTCTGTGGTCGTTTCCCACATCGGCAGCACTCTGGCGGAGCAGGTCTGCGTGGGTATCCACTGCCTTTAAGATGCAGGCAAGAACCAGTAAAAACTGGATATTTTCGTTGGGTGTTTCGCCCGGGTCAAGTAAATTGACACCATTGTCGGTAGTAAGTGACCAGTTGTCATGCTTACCGGAACCGTTGACACCGGCGAAAGGCTTTTCGTGGAGCAGGCAGGTCATGCCGTGTCTGTCAGCCACTTTTTTCATGGTTTCCATCACAAGCTGGTTATGGTCAACCGCGATATTGGCGGTTTCGTAAATGGGCGCCAGTTCATGCTGTGCGGGAGCCACTTCGTTGTGCTGGGTCTTGGCGGTAACGCCAAGCTTCCAGAGTTCGATATTCAAATCCTTCATGTAAGCACCGATGCGCTCACGGATGGTGCCGTAGTAGTGGTCCTCCAGCTCCTGACCCTTGGGTGCGGGTGCGCCGAATAAGGTTCTGCCGGCAAAAATAAGGTCGTCTCTCTGTAAATATTTCTGCTTATCCACTAAGAAATATTCCTGCTCTGCGCCAACGGAGGGCACAACCTTGGTCGCTGCGGTATTGCCGAACAGATGCACAATTCGGAGTGCCTGCTCGCTGATGGCTTCCATGGAACGGAGAAGCGGGGTCTTTTTGTCCAACGCTTCGCCCTTATAGGAGCAGAATGCGGTGGGAATACAAAGAATAACGCCGGTCGCGTCTTCTTTTAAGAAAGCGGGAGAAGTGATATCCCATGTGGTATAGCCTCTTGCTTCAAAGGTGGCACGAAGTCCGCCGGAAGGGAAGGAAGAACCGTCCGCTTCGCCTTTGATTAATTCTTTACCGGAAAATTCCAGAAGCATATGTCCGTCCTTGTCGGGATGGCTGACAAATGCGTCATGTTTTTCTGCGGTGATGCCGGTAAGGGGCTGGAACCAGTGGGTGTAATGGGTGGCGCCGTTTTCAACAGCCCAGTCCTTCATGGCTTTGGCAACCACATCCGCTGTGGCAAGAGAAAGCTCTCCGCCGTTTTCCATAACGTTAATGACTTCCTTATATACATACTTGGGAAGTCTTTCCTTCATTTTGCCGAGTGTAAAAACCTTGCTGGCAAATAAATCCTCTAAATTAATCATTTCACTCATAAAGTATTTATTCCTTTCGAGACTTACAACTTTGAAGCCATCCTGTGTAAAGGAACCCTCAGGGTGTACTTTTCTTATACTCTGTCTTTCACATTATCTTACTTTACTGAAAAAAGCAAGGTGAAATTCTTAATGTGCTCCGAATTCCTGCGCGGCACGCCAAACCGTTTTGCTTTATTCCGGCATGGCATCCTTGCGGTTGCCCACGCGGAGAATGTCCTGCACATCCGGCATCACGCTTAAGCGGAGCCAGATTTCCTGCTGGGGATGGGGCGCGCTTTCCACCGCATTGCCCTCTCCGTCAAACATTTCCTCGACTTTCACTTCTACATTTTCGCCGGAGGGCTTCATGATCTCTATGGTATCACCCACGCAGAACTTGTTCCGCTGGGTAATGCGCACCAGCCCTTTTTCGGGCTTTGCCTCCTCAATCATTCCTAAATAAATATACTCGTTCACATAGGTGTTGTTATCATATATCTGGGTATTTTCATCAGGTTTTCCAAAATAAAAACCGGTAGTGAACTGTCTGTAGGTGCACTTGGAAATTTCCTCCTTGTACCAGTCCATATGGCTGCGGTAAAGCTCCTCGGAGGTAAAATAATCGTCGATGGCTTTCCGGTAAGTCCGGGCTACCGTTGCCACATACAGCGCCGTTTTCATGCGGCCCTCGATTTTCAGGCTGTCAATGCCGGCGTCCACCATTTCCGGAATGTGCTCAATCATGCACAAATCCTTGGAGTTAAAAATATAGGTGCCTCTTTCGTTTTCGTAAACGGGCATGTACTCGCCGGGTCTGGTTTCCTCCACCACCGCATATTTCCAGCGGCAGGGATGGGTGCAGGCACCCTTGTTGGCATCTCTTCCCGTGAAATAATTGCTGAGCAGGCAGCGTCCGGAGTAGGAAATACACATGGCGCCGTGCACAAAGCTCTCAATTTCCATTTCTTCCGGAATGTTTTCCCGGATTTCCTTGATTTCCCGTAAGGAAAGTTCCCTGGCGGAAACCACACGCTTTGCCCCCTGCTCCCACCAGAAACGGTAGGTCAGATAATTGGTGTTGTTAGCCTGGGTGGAAATATGCCTTTCGATTTCGGGACAGACCTCCTTGGCAATGGTATACATGCCGGGGTCGGAAATAATCAGCGCATCCGGGGCGTCCGGCTTTAAGTTTTTCAGCTCCTCAAAATAAGTTCTTGCGCCGTTTAAGTCACCGTTATGGGCTAAAATATTGGCGGTCACATAAACCCTTACACTATGGGCATGGGCAAATGCAATGCCCTCCGCCATCTCTTCCATGGAGAAATTTCTCGCCTTGGCACGCAGGCCAAATGCTTCCCCTCCGATATAAACGGCATCCGCTCCAAAGCTGACCGCTGTTTTCAAAACCTCCAGGCTGCTCGCCGGGATAAGTAGTTCCGGTTTTCTCATAAATCTGACCCTTTCTATACCACTTTGGTACTGATGGATACGCCGTCGCCCACCGGCAGAATCACGGTTTCGAGCTGCTCATGGTGAGTCAGGGCATACAGGTACTCCCTCATTCTGGCGTGTATGGTACGGTTGCGTCTGGTCACGGCAAACCGGGATTCCAGCACATCACCGTCCTGCAGCACATTGTCCGATACCAGAAGACCGCCTTTTTTGAGCAGACGGGTAACCTCCGGCAGGAAATGAATGTACTGCGCCTTAGCGGCATCCATGAAAATAAAATCGTATTCGCCCTGCAGTTCTTTCAGTATTTCCGTAGCATCGCCACACAGGAAGGTGATGGCATCTTCCTTTCCTGCCCGCTTAAAATTCTCCCGGGCGATGGGGATACGTTTTTCGTATTTTTCTATGGTGGTCACATGAGCGCCCGCCGGTGCGTATTCCTGCATCAGAAGGGCAGAAAATCCAACTGCCGTTCCCACCTCCAAAATCTCCATGGGGCGGTGCGCCGCCATGAGAAAGCGAAGAAGTGTCTGGGTTTCCGTGCGGATAATGGGCACGGCATCTGCTCTTGCTTCTTTTTCTATCTGGTTTAAAAACGACGTATTGCCTTTATCAAATGAATTAATAAAGGCAACCATTCTTTCATCATTTATCATTACTATTCTCCGGCGCCGGCATCTCCTGCACCGGCATTGTCATCTTCGGCTCCGCCAACAGTACCATCTTCTTCCGCGCCGCCGGCATCTTCCGTACCTCCCGTGGTATCCTCGGAGGCATCGGTTTCATCCGTCGTCTCGGGTACGACGGACATAATTTCCATCATTTCTTCCATGGTCATGGACGTGTTCAAAACATAAGTACCCGGCTGCAGCTTATCCTTGTAATGGGACAACAGATTCTGGATATAAAACAATTTGGCATCGCGAATAAGACCCTTATCCTCAAGAATTTGTCCTATGTCCATTGTGCTTTTTCCAATGGTGATATCTACCTGAATGTCCACACCGGGTGCTTCCGCCACCGGCTCTTCCTTAAACACACGGTAGCCGTAATCGTAGGCAATTACCGCCCCTTTGTAGATAATCACAACCGCCGCTACCGCGATTGCCACTTTTAATATGGCGCTTACTACCGCCATTACCATTTGTCTGGTACTCATGGGTCTTCCTCCCTGTTACATAAAATCGAGACCGTCCGTAAGGTCCAGCTCCACTTCCTGAATCATACGGCAGAAGTTCAATTCCGCTGCCAGAAAATCCTCAGCCAGCGGGTCTTCAATCAAATCTTCCTTTTCCTGCTGGAATTCTTCGATTTTATCGAAAAGCTCCCGGCTGTCGGTACGGCTCTGCAGCTCAAAGCTCTTCTTTCTGAAGTCGTCAAGCTGTGCCTTAAGCTCCGGAAATTTGGCAACCTTCTCCTTCTGGATGCTGTATTCCCGGTATTCTTCTGTATCCTTTATGGCAGCAAGAAGATTTGCTACCGCTTCCTCCAGGTTTGTCACTGTTCTCCACCCTTCCTACTAAACTTCCATGATAATCGGTAAAATCATGGGGCTTCTCTTGGTCTTTTTCCAGACGTAATCGGACAATACATCCTTGGTTGCCGTCTTCAATTTACCCCAGTCGGTAACACCCTTGTCAAGCAGCTCTTCGAGTGTATCGTTTACAAGCTGTCTTGCCTCGTCCATCAGTTCGTCGGACTCTCTGACGTAAACAAAGCCTCTGGAAACAATGTCGGGACCGGATACTAAGTAGCCGTCCACTCTGTCCAGTGCCATAACCACAATCAGGATACCGTCTTCCGCCAGATGCTGCCTGTCGCGGAGTACAATGTTGCCGACGTCTCCTACACCGAGTCCGTCTACCAGAATGGAACCGACCGGCACCTTTCCGGTAACCCTTGCCTTCTCCTCGGACACCTCCAGCACATCGCCGGAAGAAAGAATGAAAATATCATCCTTGGGAATGCCTAAGTTTTCTGCGATTTTTGCCTGGGCACGCAGGTGCTTGTATTCTCCGTGCACCGGAATGGCGTACTTCGGTTTCACCAGTGTATAAATCAGCTTAATCTCTTCCTGGCAGGCATGTCCGGATACATGGGTATCCTGGAAAATAACATCCGCACCCTTGCGGAAGAGTTCGTTAATAACCTTGGTAACGGCTTTTTCATTGCCGGGAATGGGATTGGAAGAAAAGATAACCGTATCTCCCGCTCCGATGGTAATTTTCTTGTGCATGTTGGACGCCATACGGGAAAGCGCCGCCATGCTTTCGCCCTGGCTGCCGGTGGTGATGATAACCTGCTGCTCGTCGGGATAATTCTTCAACTGGTCTACATCGATAAGAGTCTTGTCCGGTATATTCAGGTAGCCTAATTTGGAAGCGGTGTCGATGATGCTCACCATGCTTCTGCCTTCCACCACTACTTTTCTGCCGAACTTGTATGCCGTATTGATAATCTGCTGCACACGGTCCACATTGGATGCGAAGGTTGCCACAAAAATTCGGGTGTTTTTATGGTCGGCAAACAGAGTATCAAAGGTTTTACCCACGGTCTTTTCGGAAGGAGTAAAGCCGGGACGCTCCGCATTGGTGGAGTCACACATCAGGGCAAGTACACCTTTTTTGCCGATTTCCGCAAAACGCTGCAAGTCGATAGCATCGCCGAATACCGGTGTGTAGTCCACCTTAAAGTCGCCGGTGTGCACCACAACGCCCGCCGGGGAATAAATGGCAAGGGCTGCCGCATCCACAATACTGTGGTTGGTCTTGATAAATTCGATACGGAACTGTCCCAAATTGATGGACTGGCCGAATTTAACAACCTTTCTCTTGGTGCTCTTCTCTAAGTTGTGTTCTTTTAATTTGTTTTCGATAATACCCATGGTCAGCTTTGTGGCGTAAATAGGCACACAGACCTTACGCAGCACATAAGGCAGGGCGCCGATATGGTCCTCATGTCCGTGGGTAATGACAAAGCCCTTTACCTTGTCCAGATTGTTTTCCAGATATGTGGTGTCCGGGATAACAAGGTCAATACCCAGCATATCATCCTCCGGGAAGGACAGACCGCAGTCCACCACAACGATACTGTCTTCGTACTCAAAGGCAGTAATGTTCATACCGATTTGCTCCAGGCCGCCCAAAGGGATGATTTTCAGCTTGGAAGCTGCTGTATTTTCTTTTTTCTTCAATCAATTTACCTCCATGCAAAGGCAGACCGCAATACTCCCTTCCGGTGCTTTCGTCCTGTTTTTCATGAACATTTCCCGAGTCCCCATGAAAAATCCGTTACCGGCACCTGTGGCTACTGCCGTCTTGCCCGTTTTCTATTTAAAGTTTGGGGAGTGACCGCTCCGTCTGACTCCTTGAAACTTTTTACCTGTCCGTAAAATGTTACTCCAAGGTAACATCATCCATCATATCGGAGAAAACGTCCGCAATCGCCGCTAACTCTTTCTCGTCCTCTACAATGGCATAAATACTCTCAGCCTCTCCGTCTGCGGAAAGGTCTTTTAAAATCAGGGCTTCTCCGTCCCCTTCTTCTTCCTCTGTCACCAGAATATAATTAACACCGCCTATTCTGGTCTGTTCCAATACATAAAAATCTACTGCTTCTCCGTCTGCTCCGTCGGGAGTGAATGTAATCTTTTCCACTTAAGTTCTCCTTATTTACAGACCTGCTGCTCTCTTATCCAGATATCCCTGTAAAATAAAGCATGCTGCAATCCTGTCTACGTGTTCTTTCCGTTCTTCCCTGCGGATGCCCGCTTCCATCATGGCCTTGTCCGCAGCTACCGTGGTAAGTCTTTCATCCCACAGATAAACAGGAAGTCCGGTTCTTCTCTCTAATTTATCCTGAAACTCCTTTGTGAGCTCCACCCTGACTCCCTCTGTATTGTTCATGTTTTTGGGATAACCCAAAACAATTTCTTCCACGCCGTATTCTACAATCAGCTCTTCAATCCTTGCCAGTGTCTGGCGAAGCTTATTTTCCTCCTTGCGGCGGATAATTTCAATGCCCTGTGCAGTGATAAGCAGCGGGTCGCTGATAGCCACACCCACAGTCTTTGAGCCAAAATCAAGCCCCATTATACGCATGTGCTTCTCCTTTACTGCTGCCAGTGGTTGTTGTGGATGTAGTCAGCTAAAAGCTCTTCCACCAGTTCGTCACGCTCCACCTTCATAATCATGCTTCTGGCATTCTTGTGGCAGGTAATGTAAGTCGGGTCACCGCTCATGATATAACCCACAATCTGATTTACGGGGTTGTAGCCTTTTTCCACCAATGCTTCGTACACTGTATACAGAACAACCTTTACGCCGGTTTCCAATTCTGACTCTACATTAAAAAACTGTGTATTTCCCAAATCCTGTTCCTGCATATTTCTTACCTCACTTTCACCGGATTTTCTATCTTTATGTTTTTACTTATGTTTATCTATCGTCCATTTTTTGGTTTATTACGACTTATTACTTATATTAACCCAACTTGTCAAAAAATTCAACCTGCGATTACATCAAATAGCAATCCTCTTACTGCATGAGCAGAATATCTTCCTGCAGAAAATCCACGATTTTTCCCGACAAAATCCGGTTGGAAAGGTTTTCTTCCGTTTTCTTTGCCACCTTCACATATTCCCGGCTGTGTCCCATCTGGTAACGGAGGCCGCCGATTTCTTTTTCCTCTTCAAAAAGCACCGGTATTTCCTTTCCTATGTAGTACTCCCGGTATCTTTTCGACAGCTCCTTTTCCATGGCAAGCAGCTCGGCGCTTCTTTTTGTCTGCACGGGTCCCGGTATCTGGTCCGGCATGCCTGCCGCCACCGTTCCCTTTCTCTTGGAATACTTGAAAATATGCATTTCGTAAAGGTCCGCTTCCCTTAAAAAGCCGCAGGTCTTTGCAAATTCCTCTTCCGTTTCTCCCGGAAATCCCACAATGACATCCGTGGTAATGGCAGGATGGGCAAATGCTTCCCGAAGTCTTTTGGTTCCTTCCAAGTATTCACCGGTTGTATAGTGTCTATTCATTCTCTTTAAGGTTTCGTCACAGCCGCTTTGCAGGGAAAGGTGGAAATGGGGGCAGAGTTTTTCTATCGAAGCCAGCCGCTTCACATTTTTCTCCGTCATGATACGGGGCTCTAAGGAACCGATGCGGATACGCTCAATCCCTTCAATGTCCTGCAGTTTTTCCAGCAGATCAATCAGCTTGGATTCTCCGGCATAATCCCTTCTGCCATCATCCTTTACCTTCACTTCCGTTTCGCCCTGTTCCCAGGCTTCTTTGGAAAAATCAATGCCGTAGGAGCTGATGTGGATGCCGGTCAGCACCACTTCCTTGTAGCCGCTCTGCGCCAGCCCTTCCATTTCCCGGCGGATGTCCTCGTAACGTCTGCTGCGCACCCTTCCTCTGGCATAGGGAATGATGCAGTAGGAACAGAACTGGTTGCAGCCGTCCTGGATTTTAATGTAGGCACGGGTATGCTCCGCCGTGTGCTTTAAAGTCATTTCCTCGTAATCGCAGGGCGCATTCACGTCAATGATGGCGTCCTCTTCCTGCTTGTGCTCCGCCAGGAACTTCTCTAAAATGGGGATTAAGTCCTTTTTGCGGTTGTTGCCGATGGCAAGGTCTATTCCCTGTTCCCGCAGGGCTTCCTCATCCGCCGTCTGCACATAACAGCCCACAGCCACCACGACAGCCTCAGGATTGCGCTTCTTTGCCTGATGCAGCATCTGTCTGCTCTTCCGGTCCGCAATATTCGTGACCGTGCAGGTATTTACAATATAAATGTCCGCCATTTCATCAAATGGTACAATAGAATACCCTTTTTCTTGTAGGTTTTGTTGCATAATATCCAGTTCATACGCATTAACCTTGCATCCGAGGTTGTGTAATGCTGCTCTTTTCATACAGATTCCTCTCAAAATTTGTAATGTTTTATGATTGACTTTTCTTCTTGTTATTAGTAAGATGATAACGAAGGTATGAAACACGTAAGGAGGTAATAACAATGAAAACTGTTCAGATTTCTTTAAACTCAATTGACAAAGTAAAATCTTTTGTAAATGATGTTACCAAGTTTGATTACGACTTTGACCTGGTTTCCGGCAGATACGTAATCGACGCTAAATCTATCATGGGTATCTTCAGCTTAGACCTTTCTAAGCCCATCGACTTAAATATCCATGCTGAGGAAAACATCGATGATGTTATGGCAGTATTAAAGCCCTACATAATCTAATTGGCTTCATCGTTTCAACCGGTTGCCTTTGGCAGCATGAACAGAACGGAAAAGCAGAACACCTGTGTGAATAACCAGGTGTTCTTTTTTTGCTACATATTCTCACTTACAATGATAAGCTCGTCCGTCTTTAAGGCGGTATCTACTAATTCATCAATCTTTTCCGCCAGATTTTCCTCATGCCTCTTGATAATCTTTAAGTTCGGCTTGGTAACGGGATGCTTTGCCACAAATATGGTGCAGCAGTCCTCATACGGCAGAATGGATGTTTCATAAGTACCGATTTTTTCGGAAATATCAATGATGTCCAGTTTGTCAAACGCAATTAAAGGTCTGTAAACCGGCAGTTCGCATACCTCGTTGGTCGCTGCTAAGCTCTGCATGGTCTGGGATGCCACCTGGCCGATGCTTTCGCCGGTAATAAGTCCCAGGCACTCTGTTTCCTGTGCAATCTTTTCCGCAATCTTCATCATATAGCGGCGCATGATAATGGTCAGCTCCTCATGCGGACACTTTTCATAGATGTACAGCTGGATATCCGTAAAGTTGATGATATGCAGGTAAATCGGGCCGGTGTAGCGGGACACGATTTTGGCAAGGTCGATGACCTTCTGCTTTGCTCTCTCGCTGGTGTAGGGCGGCGCATTGAAATAAACCGCATCTATCTTGACGCCTCTCTTGGCAATCATGTAACCGGCTACCGGAGAGTCGATACCGCCGGATAACAGCAGCATCGCCTTTCCGCCCGTACCCACGGGCATGCCTCCGGGTCCCGGAATTGTTTCGGAATAAATATAAATCTTCTCGCGGATTTCCACATTCAGCATAATTTCGGGCTTATGCACATCCACATGCATTTCGGGAAACGCATTGAGGATGGCTTCTCCCAGATCCATATTAATGGTCATGGAATCCTTCGGATAATTTTTTCTGGCTCTTCTGGCGTTGACCTTAAAGGTCTTGTTTTTGTCGGGATATACACTGTCCAAAAAGGCAATGACATCCTGGCAAAGCTTTTCAAAGCCTTCATCCTCCACGTAAACAACAGGACAGATGGCAGAAATACCGAATACACGCTGCAGATGCTCCACCGTGTCCTCAAAGTCAAAATCCGTCATGGCATCCACATAAATTCTGCCCTGGGTCTTTCTTACCTGAAATTCTCCGTCACATTTTTTCAGGGCATATTTAATCTGGTTTGCCAGCGCATCTTCAAATAAATATCTGTTCTTTCCTTTTACACCGATTTCGGCGTACTTTATCAAAAATGCTTTATACATATATCTCCTCTCGTTTTCAAAAAACGGTGTTTTTCCGGCACATATCAGTGTCTCGTGTATTTTCGCAACATAGGGATAATATCATACATTACCTGCAATGTATAGTCCAATTCTTCCCGGGTGGTGTAGACCGACATGCTGAAACGCAGTGTGGAGTCCAAAAACTCCTCCGGAAGCTTAATCGCTTTCATGGTAGCCGAACCTGCGGTATGAGGTTTATTGGAGGAGCAGGCGCTGCCCGCCGATACATAAATCCCCTTATCCTCCAGCGCATGCAGAAGCACCTCGCTGCGGACTCCCGCTACGGAAAGGCTGACAATATGGGGTGCGCCCTCCATGCCCTCCGGGTTGTTGATTCGGATGTCGGGAATTTTCCGGAGTCCCTCGCAGAAATAATCTTTCAGGCTGTAAAGTCTTTCCGCATCCTCTTCCAGATGGTTGTAAAGCATTTCTGCCGCCTTTGCCATACCCGCAATGCCGGGCACGTTTTCGGTACCGGAACGCAGGTTTTTCTGCTGTCCGCCGCCGTAAATAATGTTGTGGATTTTTACTTTTTCTCCGATATACAGGAAACCGACGCCCTTGGGTCCGTGAATCTTGTGACCGCTTACGGACAAGAGATCAATACCCATACGTTTTGGGTAAATGCGGTATTTGCCGAAGCCCTGCACCGCATCCACATGGAACAGGGTGGAAGGGTTCGTGCTCTTAATGAGTCTGCCCGCTTCCGCAATCGGCTCCACAGCGCCGATTTCATTGTTGGTGTGCATTATAGATACTAAAATGGTATCTTTCCGCATGGCATTCTGCAGTTCCTGTAAGGAAATCTGTCCCTTGTCGTTAACTGACAGATATGTCACTTCAAATCCCTGATCCTCTAAATAATGCATCGTCTGTAAAATGGCCGGATGTTCGATTTTCGTGGTAATCAGATGCTTTCCCGCTCTGTAATTTGCCATGGCACAGCCTATCAGTGCCAGATTATCTGACTCCGTTCCGCCGGAAGTGAAATAAATTTCTTTTTCATTTACCTTCAGAATTTTGGCAAGCGTCTCTCTTCCATACCGGACATATCTCTCTGCCTGCACACCCTTGTTATGCATGCTCGAGGGATTGCCGTAATCTTCACACATGATTTTTGACATCAGTTCCGCCACTTCCGGGAAAGTCCTTGTGGTAGCCGAGTTATCCAGGTATACTTCCATGGTTTTTCTCCTTTTTCCGTCCTATATAACAATATATGCTATTCTTCTTCCAGCTGATACATTATCCACGCCATGACGGTAAGTCCTGCGGTTTCGGTGCGTAAAATGCGCTTTCCGAGGGTAACAGGTTCTATGCCTGCTGCCTTTGCCGCCTCCGCTTCCTCCGGTGCAAATCCACCCTCAGGTCCTATAAACACCGCAATATCAGCGCCCTTCGGCAGATTTTCCAAAATTTTTCTGGTGGTGCCCATGCCCTCCGCCAGCTCATAGGGTAAAATCTTTACCTCCATGGCGGATGCCTCTTTTACTGCTTCCGCAAACGAAACCGGCTCCCTGACAACGGGAATGATGCCGCGCTTGCTCTGCTTGGCGGCCGCCTCCGCAATCGCCTGCCAGCGCTCCGTTTTCTGTCTGCCCTTTTTATCATCCAGCTTCACCACGCAGCGCTTCATGGCTACCGGAATGATTTCCGCTACGCCGAGCTCCACGGTTTTCTGGATGATAAGTTCCATCTTGTCCGCCTTGGGAAGTCCCTGATAAAGGTGGACTCTTGACGGAAGCTCCACGCCATCTTCTTTTATGAAGCGAAGTTCGCAGAGGATGCTCTCCTCATTCAGTTCTTTAATGCCGCAGCGGTATTCCCTGCCGTCCCCGCCGTTGCTGACGGCAATTTCTTCCCCAGGCTTCATGCGCAGTACGTTTTTAATATGATTCACATCGCTGCCCAGAATAACGACAGTATTGTCATTTGTATGTATCTGGGACGGTTCCACGAAAAAATGATACATGTCTGTTTCCTCATTCTGCCGGACTTAATTTAAGCGGTATATCTCCCGCTCATCCTTCTGACCCTGATACTGGACTACGCCGTAACCGATGGCGCCGCCCATACTGAACAGCATCATCAGCACCAGATTACCGTAATAGCCACCGCTTGCTCCGGCTAAATCATAATAGAATTTCTGGTCCACCAGACATTCTCCGAAGGAAAGCACACCTTCCCATGCCAGGTACAGGGTGGTGGCGCAGTCAAACAGGAATGCCACATAGGTCATGGCAAGAGAAATAACCGCACAGATAACAAGACCCGCTACGGACATCTTGCCTGCCAGCTTTTTATAACCGAAAATAACCGCAAGTCCGAGCAGCACGCCTGCCCACATGGAAACATAACCCAGTCTGGCAATCAGGAAAATAACCAAAGCTCCTACCACGGAACCTGCCAGTGCGCCTAAAATACCCAGCACATAGTTTTCCTTCTTCATGGCAAGGGCGGAAGCCTCCATGCTCATGCGGTTGCGCAGGGAAACCGCTCCTTCGGGGCTTAAAATCATGTAGTTTCCTTTGGCACGCCATACCTCCGTCATATTGGGCATACCGTTTTCATCGCAGTTTACGCCGCCCTGTGCCATTACATAATCCAAAACGGTACGGAGTGCGGTGGTAATATTTCCCGTTATGGCATCATTATTCCCCTTTAAGGGTACGGAAATGCCGATACTGTACTGTGCCACAGACACTTCCACGCCCTTCGGCATGGGCAGATTCTGGATTTCAAAGCCGCTGAGCGGTGTTCCCTGTGCGGTTGCCGCCATCAGGCTTATCCAGACCTTCGGCACGTTGTTGGATTGCTGTAAAAGCTGGATGACGGTGGTAAATCCTCTGTGATTGCCGTAAACCACCAGTCTTTTGGCATCGTATTTGAGGCCCAATGCCGGAGCTGTTTTTTCCATTACTTTTTTAATGTTTCCCATTTGTGTCCTCCCTCATAACATGAATTTGAATTTCCTTAATTTTTTCTGGCGGTAACGCTGACCCATTCGCCCTGGTAGGTAACGTCAAGAACCTCTAAGCCGGCTGCCTTCACCGCATCCACTACGGTCTGCTCCTTGTCGTCAATGATACCGGAGGTAATGTAAATGCCGCCCTTCTTTAACTGGTTCACAATCACCGGGGTCAGAGGCACCAGCACATCCGCCAAAATATTTGCCACTACGATGTCGTAGCAGTCATAGCCCACTCTGTCCTGAATTTCCTTATCCGTGATGATGTTGCCAATCATCATTTCAAAGTTGGCAGGGTCAATGCCGTTGCTTTCGCAGTTTTCCCGCACCGCATCCACGGCGCAGATGTCAAGATCCGTACCTACGGCATGCTTTGCCCCGAACATCAGGGAAAGAATAGCTAAAATACCGCTTCCGGTCCCCACATCCAGGAGATTTGTCTCCGGTGTCACATACTTTTTCAACTGGCGGATGCAGAGCTGCGTAGTTTCATGCATACCGGTGCCGAAAGCCGTACCGGGGTCAATGTGCAGCACTAACTTGTCCTTATCCTTTACTTCCACTTCTTCCCAGGAAGGGATAACCAGAATATCGTCTATGTAGAACTGGTGGAAATACTGCTTCCAGTTGTTTATCCAGTCAATGTCCTCGGTTTCATCCACGGTGATGCTGCCTTCACCGATGTCCATGAACTGCCTCAGGCTGTCCAGTTCTTCCTTTACCATGGAAAGAATGGCGTCCACGGTGGTATCTTCGCCGTTAAGCGTCAGTCCGCCGTCCTCTTTTTCTTCCACAAAAAAGCTTAAGTACGCAATGCCGTCATCCGCAGGTCCCTCCGGCAGGATGTCCACAAACATCTGCTCCTTTTCCAGAGCGGTAAGCGGCACCTTGTCCTCAATCTGCGCGCCCTCCAGCCCTAAATCATACAGAGAGGAAATGATGATGTCCTCGGCATCGGTTATGGTTTTCACTTTGAATTTTGTCCACTTCATGGGGGAATCCTTTCTATGTCTATATTATTGCCTGCCCTGCAGTTACTGTATGCAGACCCGCTTCCGCTTGGAAATTACCGCAGCGGAACATAAGATGCCAAAGAACGCCATCTAAGTACCGGCGGTAACTTACAGTCTTTATACAGTAGCTGCCTGGGCAATGCATGACATATCCTGTATAAAGTCTATACACTATCTTTTTTATTGTATTCTTTTAGGAAATGTCTGTCAATGTATGCTGAGGATATCAAAGTACTTTAACATACTGGCAGAAGATGTATTCCAAGGGATTTAATAACTGTTATATTTTGTTATCAAATATCTCTCAAGCCCTTGAAAACACTAAGTTTTTCGCCAATGGTCCTCTGCTCCATTTACATTTTATTATTTCTAAAATTTAGAAATTCGCACTATTATTTGTAAATGGAGATTGATTCATCTAAAATTATTTTATTGTCGACTGTATTTTACTGCTTTCACGACCGTCTCAATGCCATTAATTGTTAATGCCAAAATAATGATTGAGAGAAATACCTTATTAAAGTGTATAAAAACATGTGAAATAACTTCTGCATCCGTTCCAAATAACTGCTCAATACCATCAAAAAATTCACTATTCATAATCCTATCATTTAACAGCCAAATGCTTGTTAATGCTCCATCAATAATATTGGTGATAATGGTAACAAGCATCACCCTTTTGGTATAGCTGCCATCAATAAGTCTCACACAGTCCCTTGTAACACCCAAAATTCCAAATGCAAGAATGAAATACCATGTTTGTCTGATATATTCTAAATTAAAAAGGGGTTCATACACACCTACCTCATTTTTTACAAATGCAATGCATACAATCTGTGGGCATACAAGAAATACAAGAGTGAAGATAACCGAAAAAACAATTCCTACAATCGCGTCTGCTTTTGAAATTCTATTAGACTTTTGTGGAACAGGAGGCAAATTATCTATTCCATCATTTAACCCATCCACCTTAATTCCTTTTTTATAAAAGAATGCAAATAATAATGTCACAAATGCAAATCCTGTCAATATACCACAAAAAATCCCGCCGATGGTTCTATAGATAGCTGTATACCAGATTGTATGCGATGTTAATGCTGCCATGATTTGAGCAAGTAACATTCCTCCACTGATGCACACTGTCACAATTTTCAATACATACACATATAAACTGTAATACGGCTGTCCAATCAAACAATCCTGTGTTTCACCTTTATATTTCGAAGCTAACTCATTCGGAGTTCCCAGTTCCGTTAGAACAACTTTGATATCATGCTCAGTTGGAGTAACATCCTCACATCGTTCCTCCAACATATCTTGTATGATTGTCTCTAATTCCGCCGCCACATCTTTTTTCATGGCAGATTTCATATGTTTCGTAACTGCATAAATGTATCTATCGATCAAATCATTTTTTACCATCTATTCTTCCTCCATTAAAACATTGATTGACTGTGAAAATTTTTTCCAGTGTTCTTTAATTTTTTTATAAACCAGCTTCCCATCTTCTGTGATGATATAATATTTTCTTGGCTTCGTTGCCTCAGTTTCCCATTCACTTTTTAACAGACCTTGACTCTCTAGTCTTCTCAGTAGAGGATATAATGTATTGCCTTCTATCGAAATACCTTTTCCTTCTAATTCCTTTACCAATGAATATCCATACATTGGTTTATTTAGTTGTGCTAACACTACCATGATGAGTGTGCCTCGTCTGAATTCTAAAATTAATCCTGAAACAATTTCATCACAATTCATCCAATCTCCTCCCTTCAGTATCCTTTATTTAAATTCACTATGTTTATCGCGCTGTATTGTGTGCCACACACTATGTACTTAACATAGTATACTGTGTATCGCACATTATGTCAATAAGTTTATCCTTTGCATCACTACCATTGTTTATAGCTCCCATTAACAAACAATTCAAAGAAAATCAGCTTTAAATTTATCTGAAAATACAGTTTGATATAAATCTCTAATAAACTCCATAATTATGTGCCACGAAACATCAGCAGCATAAGAATAATTTTTTTGATATATTTTCCATAAGCTCGCCATAACTGGACTTGCTTCAATTTCATCAAATATTTCTCTTATATCATTAGATTCTATCAGGTCTAATGTTCCTCGTTTTCTAGCAGTAGCCACAAGTGCATCCCATAACACTTCTTTTTTTAATTGTTCTCCATACAATTTTTGCAAGATATAAATATCATAAAAATCTCTCATTCGTGTATTTGCGACATTTCGACTGATAACAGTTTCCAGTTTTTCAGCCAATACAGTCTCTAAATTGTATGCCCATACTTCAATTGTACGATCTTCAAGCATAAGATTGAAGCGATATCTTATTTCTTTTGGTGTAATTACATCCCCTGTGGAAATATCAATTTTTAATGGTGTGATAACACCATCAAACTTAGTTTCCATACTTACTCGTACTCCCGGATAATCTGCTTCTTCCATAATTTCCGATATTCTTTTAATGCAAAATGAAACGCCATCGTCTATAGGGATTGCTATAATATTTGATATAATTGTCTCCACATCTGTCAGACTAACATTAGCACCTTTTATGGTTGCATCCAAATCCATAGTAGCTCTGGCATCCAGGCCAACCATTGCTGCCACCAGCATTCCACCTTTTAATATAAATTTGTCTTTATACTCTGATAAAGAAATTCGCTCCAAAAAACGTTCCATCATATAATTCCGCATCAAAATTTGTGCATCAGCAGATTTTTTCTTTGATAGATTCCGAATCAAATCTTTTAATTGCCTTGCTGTTGTTATCATCTAAAGTAATACCTCCAAATATGGTCTTAATATCTTTTCAACATGAAACATGGATGCATATTTCATAAGTGTCCTCAAATTTTTATCTTTGCGTCTGGCATATTGCTTTAAGGCATCCTGAAAGACCTGAAT
>SAMEA104315432__coassemble_583_pt1 | contig 17285 bp, 14 predicted proteins | sample SAMEA104315432__metabat2_high_PE_016 | metagenome-assembled genome bin SAMEA104315432 (sample SAMEA104315432) | gut metagenome | biome: Monkey gut; feature: monkey-associated habitat; material: faeces | place: China | collected 2013 | reverse complement strand
TGCGGGCATGCTTACAGAAAATTCAGATGAACCCTTTGCGGAAGAAATAGCGGCTAAGGTTTTCTTCAAGATGAAAACCGGAGCGCCCATGAACACCACTACGGAGCTGCGGCAGGCGGTAGAAGAAGCGCTTCTTAAAATCCCTGCAAAGAATTTCCCCGGAGAGGACAGGACGGAAGCAGTGAAAAAATCCTGCGCCCGCACGTTTCAGGCGCTGCGCATCGATGTAAACAGCGAATTTGAGGTGCTTTACAGCTTTTTGGAAAAGCTGCCGGGCATTTTAAAGCCGGGAGGCAGGGTTGCTGTTCTGACCTTCCATTCCGGCGAAGACCGTCTGGTAAAAAAAGCATTTAAGGAAGGAAAGAAAGCGGGAATTTACACGGAAATTTCGGAAGAAGTTACCAGGCCCTCCGCAGAAGAATGCCGGAGAAATCCAAGGGCAAAATCCACGAAGCTCAGATGGGCTGTCGGTGGTTTCTGTTTGACAGACAACAGATAGATTTGGTAAAATAGACATAGTATGATGCAATCAGGGGAAAGTTGTGTAAGGACAGGGATATTCTATGAGAAAAAGACGTAGGGCTCTAAATGCCATTATAATGAGCATTGTTATGACGGTAGGGTTATTCTTCGGAATGGAAGATGCTTTGACGGTCTATGCGGAAGCGATTACCGTAACGAACAATATGTCCATCAATACGGAGACGGAGGACGACTACTATCTGAGCGACGATAGCCGGCTTAATGTCGGAAGTCAGGGGAAAGTCAAAGGAAAAATCTACTGCTCCGGCGGCGTTGTGGTAAATGAGGGCTATGTCCGTGCGGTGGAAAGCAGCTTTGCGGACTTCTATAATGAAAGCGGGGCAACTGTGGACAGTATCCGGGCAGGATACGGTACGGTTGTCAACAAAGGGGATATTACAAATCTTGGACTGGCTGCCAACAGTTCCACGTATGCATCTGTTCTGGAAATGAACGGAGGCAAAGTGGGAACTGTCAGTAGTGACGGCAGTATGGGTCTTCCTCAAATAAAATTATCTTCGGGAACCATTCAGAATCTAAATGTCAGCTGTGACCTGCAGGCATTGGGGACAGCTAACGTGGACAATCTGGGAGGTTCCGTCACATTAAGCGGCTCCGGTACAGTTCATGTCGGCGGGACATTGAATCTTGCGGGAGATTATTCGGGCACATCAGCTATTCTCAGTGTTGATAAAAATACTCAGATTACCATTGCTGCGGGAAGCAGAATAAAAGTTTATTACAACAATCATGCCTATGTGCTTGGCACCCCGGGAACCGGTACCCTGACAGAATTGGCGGGTCGGACGGTTAACGTGGCTGCTGAGCTGGAAGATACCATAGACTGGAGCAGCAGTACGTCTTTCCCTACAGGAAAATTCCTTTTCGGGGATGAGGTTACAGCGACCTTTACGGCAGCAGACGGCTATTGCTTCCCAACGGGGTATGCGGCATCGACGAGTGGAAGCGGAAGTATATCCACCAAGAGAAACAGTATGACAAAAATTACCGTTACCTATATTTTTGCAGAGGAAATGGCGGATACGGTTACCGTGACACTTCCTCCCGCAGAAGAAAAAACACAGCCGGAGACGGAAACCGGGACCGGAAGTGTGACGGTAGCGGATTTGTATTACGGTACACAGCCTTCGCCCAGAGCGGAGTCATCCACCAATGGGACAGAGGGAGTTATCTATGAATATAAAATCCGCGGAGCAGCGGATTCCACATATTCGACCAGTGTGCCGGAACAGGTAGGGGCATATACCCTGCGGGCAACCTTTCCCCGCAAAGGCCATTACACAGAGACCACGGCAGTATGTGATTTTTCTATTTATTATCTGCCGGTACCGGAGAATCCGTGCACAATTTCCGGAAAGATCGGAAAAAATAATTTTTACATATCCAGACTGGAGGTTACGCCACCGGAGGGCTATAAAATTGCAGCCACCGATGGAGGAGAATACAAAGACAGTATTCTTGTGGGGGACGAAAAGGCACCTGCGGCAATTTACCTGATGAGGCAGAAGGATGGGGCGAAAACAGCAGCCATACCCTTCGGAACATACAAAATAGACATTACACCGCCCCGGATTGAAGCGGAAAACGGAAAAGAGTACTTTGCGGATTATAAAGAGATAAGCATTTCCGACCTGCGTCTTGACGGTATCAGTGTTAATGGGGAGAGGGTAGATTTCGGGGGAACATCCTGCACGGCGGAGCTTTCTTCCAATGACGAGAGCACGGAATATGTAATCCGGGCGGTTGACGAAGCCGGAAACGAAAGTACGGTTACGGTTATTATCTCAGCAGAATGGCTTAAAACAGGTATCGTACCGGCAGACAGAGTTCTTAAGCTGAATCCGCAAAGAGAATATAAATTAGGGAACGGCTCATGGAAGGTCAGCGGAGACAATAATGTTTACAATGGCGGACAGACATTCTATGTGGGCAGCAGGGGCAGTTATACCTTTACCGTGAATTAGACAGCCTGCGGGGCAGAAGGAGAACGGGATGAAGAAACTCGATAAAAAACACTTGCTTATTGCTCTGACAGCAGTGGTGTTAGCGGTCATTGGTTTTGCTGTATTTTTTTTCCTGAGGAAGGATACATACCGGATTATCAAGGTTTATGAAATAAATGGTACATCCAGGGTAAAGAGAGGAAGCCTTGAGGATCTGGAGCCCTTTGCCAACATGCTTTTACAGTCGGGGGATACCGTGAATGTGGATACGGGAACCATGACTTTGCGGCTGGATGAAGACAAATATGTGTATGCGGAAGAAAATACGGAGTTTTCAATAGAGGCAGCCGGGAACAGTAAAGAAGGCAGAACAACCATAGAATTAAAGAAGGGCGCCATCATAAATGAAATCCGCCAAAAGCTTGGTGAGGGCTCATCTTATGAAGTGAACACACCCAATGCTACCATGTCCGTAAGGGGCACAACCTTCCGGGTTGAAGTAACGTATGATCAGAACGGAACCTGTTATACAAGGATTACCGTGACGGACGGCAAGGTGGTTACCCGCTTAAAATATGAAGACGGAAGCGTGGCGGAGGAGGAAGTAGCGGTAGAAAAAGACGGGGAAGTCATCATCTATCGTGACAGCACCACAACGGACTATGTAAAGGATATTCCCGGGGAGAATGCTGGGGAAAACAACGGTAACGAAGCGGCAAAGACGGACGGAACCAATGCCTGCACCGTTACCTTTATGTACGATGGAGAGGTATTCTGCACGCAGACGGTACAGAACGGAACGCGTGTATCGATGCCGTCCCTTATGCCGGAGAAAGAAGGCAGGTGGGATTATGATTTTACAAAGCCTGTGGAGCAGGATATTGTAATAAAATGGAAATAAGCTTCAGAAACGGAATATACGGTGAAAATCCGGAAAGGTAAGGGAGCATATCTTGGATATCGGGAAATTAAAATCAGTCAGAACAATCCGGGAGTTCTTTGAACTGAAGGATGGAACAGAAATAAAGGAAGGAACGCGTTCCTTTCTGGAAGCCATGACGGAAGTGAGGATAGACCCGGGCTGTGACATTGTTACCGTAGGACATGACAGTGAGGACGGCATGTATATTATTTTAAGCGGGACAGCAGATGTTTACAGTGCGGAAAACACCCTGATCAATACTCTTTCCGAAGGTGATTTTATCGGCGAGCTGGGACTTATTAATGAGGACTGCAGGAAGGCTACCGTGCGTGCAAGGGATGAAGTGGTGTGCGCCAACATAGCCAAACCGCTTTTCGACAGACTGGCAGCCGAAAACCGTAAGATATACGGCACCTTTATGAATATGCTTTATAACAAAACCACGAAGCTGGTAACGGAGAGGGAAAGAATCCGGTCGGAGCTGGCAATCGCTACCCGGATTCAGACAGGATGCCTGGAAGATGATTTTACCGTATTTGAACGGCTGCCGGATGTGAAACTCACGGCCCGTATGCGTCCGGCAAAGGAGGTTGGCGGTGATTTCTATGATATGTTTCTGATTGATGAAAACCATCTGTGTTTTCTGATTGCGGATGTATCGGGTAAAGGAATACCGGCTGCTCTTTTTATGAGTATGGCAAAAACCCATATCAGAAACTATGCGACATTGGGACTGCCCCTTTCCGAAGTGGCGTACCGTGCCAACAACCAGCTTTGCTATAAGAATGAAGAGTCCATGTTTGTAACGGTATTTATCTGTGTACTGGATCTTACCTCAGATACGGTGACATTTGTCAATGCAGGACACAATCTTCCTTTTCTGCAGAGCGGAAACTCGGATTTTGTCAAAATAAAGGCAAAAGCCAATATGGTTTTTGGCATGATGGAAGATATGCCATACAGAGAACAGACATTTACCCTGAAAAAGGGAGACTGTCTGTATCTGTATACGGACGGTGTGACAGAGGCATTAAACCCTTCCGGTGAATTTCTGGGTGATGGCAGACTGGAAGAGATGCTGAACCGGAACAGGGACAAGACCGGATCGGTAGATGATTTTACGGACACCATGTACCGGGAAGTAGACAGCTTTGCGGATGGAGAAATACAGGCGGATGATATTACCATGGTGTTTGTGAGCAGGCAGTAAACAGGAAGGAATAGATTGCAGAGGGGTTTTGCATGAAAAAAACAGTCAGAATTATTGCAGAATGTTTCGTAGTCTTTGTGTGCGTTTTTTTGTTGACGGTGTGGAATCTTTTTTCCCCGCTGGATTATATTTTACGGGATGGGCTGTATCAGAGACCGAGAGGCGTTTCCGGTGATATTAAAATTATCGGGATTGATGAAAGAACACTGGAGAGACTGGGACCTGTCGGCACCTGGTCCCGCAGCTGCTATGCAGATTTGCTTGACAGGCTGAATGAGGATGAGGAAACCAGACCGCTCGTAATCGGGTTTGATATTATCTTTTCCGGAAATGTGGACGAAGAAGGAGATCAGGCATTTGCAGACAGGGCAGAAAAGGGCGGAAATGTGGTAACGGCATCCCAGCTTTTATACAGTGAGAAAGCGGAGATGGATGAAAACGGAATCCCATATTACAGGATAACAGGCGAAGTGCTGCCTTATGAGGCCTTGAGAAAAGCCGCAATAAGCGGTTATACAAATGTGGCACAGGATTCGGATGGAACGGTCCGCCGCATTCTGGTGGAGCAGGATTACAAGGGCGAAAGCAGGATGATGTTCTCACAGGTAATTTATAACAGGTACTGTGATGAAAAAAAGATAGAGCCCGAAACGGTAAAACAGGACAAAACCGGAAGAACACTGATAAATTATTCCGGAAAGCCCGGAGACTATGAATACATATCCTTTGTGGATGTGCTTGACGGAAAAATTGACACACGGATTTTTAAGGACTGTATTGTACTGGTAGGGGCATATGCAGCCGGGATGCAGGACAATTTTCATGTGCCGAACGGACACAGCAGGCAGATGTTCGGAGTGGAAATTCATGCCAATATCCTGCAGGCATTTATGCAGGGAAGATTTTCCGTAAACGGAAATCCCTATATAGCGGGCATACTGGCGGGACTTTTCTGTGCCCTGGTGCATTTTCTGTTCCGGAAAATGAAAATAGCCGGAGCGACTATTCTCCTGGCGGCATCCGTTTTTGCAGGGCTGGCAGTATGTACCGTGCTCAACAACAACGGTATCACCGTCAGTATTTTGTACGTGCCGTTTATGCTTACCGTCTCCTACATATACTGTCTGGTATTCCGTTATCTTGCAGCAAAGCTGAAGCAGCGAAAGGTATTGAACGCCTTCAAAAAATATGTGGCGCCGCAGGTTGTGGAGGAAATCGCAAAGAAGGGTGATTTCCGGATAAAACTCGGTGGGGAAAACAGGGATATAGCGGTTCTCTTTGTAGATATAAGGGGCTTTACCACTATGTCAGAGGCATTAGAACCGGAACAGGTGGTGGAAATACTGAACCAATATCTGGAGCTTACCACCGAGTGCATCTTCCGGAATAAGGGAACACTGGATAAGTTTGTGGGGGATGCTACCATGGCAGTGTTCAATTCCCCGTTTGATCTGGAAGATTATGTATATCATGCGGTCTGCGCAGCTATGGATATTGTCAATGGCGGCATTGCCCTTGAGGCGGATTTGAAAAAACGTTTCGGCAGGAGTATTGGGTTTGGCGTAGGTGTCAACTGCGGTCCTGCGGTCGTGGGAAATATCGGATGTGAATTCCGTATGGATTTTACGGCTATCGGGGATACGGTCAATACGGCCGCCCGGCTGGAAGCCAATGCCGGGAAGGGACAGGTGCTTATCAGTGACGAGGTGTACGAAAGACTGAAGGACCGGATAGAAGTGGACGCAGTCGGAAAAATCCCGTTAAAAGGAAAAAGCAGAAATGTGTTTGTTTATTCTCTGAAAGCAATAAAAGGAAAAGAAGATGAGCAGAAGTAAATTACTGATAATACCGGACAGGAACAGGATAGCGGAATATGCAGGACTGGCAGAGCAGTACCGGCTGGGGTTTGAATACAACGATTTTTTCTCTCCCGGTCTTCTGGAAGACGAAGAGGCGGTAGAAAGGGTCATTGAAGAATACCTGAGGTCGGACAGACAGCCCGGCTATTGCACGGTACACGGAGCTTTTCTGGATATAACGATTTTTTCGGATGATCCGCTGATTTATAAGGCTTCGGATTACCGGGTGGAGCAAAGTCTTTGCATAGCGGAAAAAATAGGAGCCGGAGCCGTTATCTTTCATACCAATTACATTGCAAATTTCAGGAATGCGGAGTATAGGGAAAGCTTTGTAAGCCGGAACGCAGCTTACTGGACAGAAAAACTTTCGCAGCATCCCGGACTATCCATATATGTGGAAAATATGTTTGACGATACGCCGGAGCTTCTGGCTGCTCTGGGAGAAAAAATGAAGGAGCATCCCCGCTTCGGTATCTGCTTTGATTATGCCCATGCCCATGTATTCGGGGACGAAAACCATATAGAGGAGTGGGTAAAGACATTGGCTCCCTATATCCGGCACGTTCATATTAACGACAATCACTGTAAAACGGACGAGCATCTTGCAATAGGAGATGGAAACATAGACTGGCAGCGTTTTCTGCTTTATCGCGAAAAATATTTTCCGGAAGCCACCATACTCTTAGAAGTAAAGGGAATGGACAAAATAAAGAAATCCATGGAATATCTGAAAAGCCTGACAGACATAAAAAGCATAACGGTAAAGGCAAAGCTTACGGCTCTGGATGAGCTCAGAAAGATGGTGGAAGCAGAGCTTTCGGGGAAACATTGTCCGCCGGGATTTATCCGGAAAATAATGGTATGTGTGGAGGAATTATTCGTTAATATCACAAATTATGCCTACACGTCAGAGGAGGGCTTCTGCCGGGTGGATATGCAGACGGTAGGAACAGAAAATGCCGGATACGTCCGGATAACACTGCGGGACGGCGGAGTGCCGTTTAATCCGCTGGAGAAGGAGGAACCGGATATATCCCTGTCTGCGGAAGAAAGGCAGATCGGCGGTCTGGGCATCCTTATGGTAAAGAAAATCATGGATACCGTGACCTATGAATATAAAGATAAACAGAATGTTGTAACGATGGAAAAAAGATGGCAGGCATAAAGCTGCGGAAAGAGGTATAAGTATGGAAATCAGGAAGAAGCAGGACGGAGAAAAATTAGAAATCTGTATAGAGGGCAGACTGGATACCAATTCAGCACCGGTATTGCAGAAATCCATGGAAGAACTGCTGGAGGAGCCGGTACGGGAGCTTGTACTGGATATGGAGGGCTGCGATTATGTGGCAAGCTCCGGACTCAGGGTTATTCTCTGCGCACAGAAAAAAATGAACAGCCTGTCGGGAAGCATGGTTGTCAGGAATGTTCCGGATGAGGTGATGGAGGTTTTTGAGATGACAGGCTTTTCGGACATATTGGACTTTGCATAAAAGAAGGGGTGGTTACATGGATTTTCAAAATATAATCGGGAAATTTATGACGGAGAAAGTAGGATATACCGTTATTGTCTGCAGCGACACATCGGAAATAGTATATACGGATCCTCTTTATCTGGAAAAATGCGGAGAAGATATAACCGGAAAAAAAGTGAGGGAGGCATGCGGCTGGCATCAGGAATGTCCGGAGCTTATTACGGACGGTGATGCGGTGGAATGGGAATATATTGATGCCTCGGACAAAAAATATTACAGCATAAAATCCGCACGCTTTTCCGAAGAAAAAAGAGAATATGAAATACATCTGCTTACGGATATTACAGGATATATGAGCCTGAACCGGGATGTTACAAAATACATGGGATTTTTTAAGAAGCTTTCAAAATTCCAGACGGCGGTACTTGAAAAGCTTTCCGACACATATTATGAGCTGCTGCCGCTTGTTGCCGATTATCTGAAGACTGACAGGACCTGTTTTCTGCTTCAGAGAGGAGACAATGTAGAAATTATTACCTTTGACCGTAAGGAGAAAAACTACAGCAACGAAAGAATTTCCCGGAAAGAGGCGGAAAAACAAGGCTTATTTGCGGAAGACAAAGAAAAGGGGCAGGCCGGGGATACCATGCCGGCATCCGGCGATTATACACTGATAAGCGGGGAAATTTCGGGAGACCGTTATGCAGTAACCGTACATAACGGACCGGGTACAGACAGAGACGCCTTGCGGGAGCCGGCCTTCAAAAGTGTAATAAGGCTTTACATAGAAAATGGTGTTATGAGGGAAAAACTGGTTTATGAAAGTGAACATGACGGACTGACGGGTCTGCTCAACAAAGGAAAATACCTGTCCATGGCAGAGAAAAACTTTGTCGGTCTGGACTCCATTGCCATATTTAATTTTGATGTGAACAATCTGAAAAAAATGAATGACCTGTTTGGACATGAAGCCGGCGATAAATTGATTATCAAGTCCGCCGACAGTATCCGGAAGGTGATTAACAACAAGGTACACGGATTCCGCATGGGAGGCGATGAATTCTTAATGGTAGCGGAAAATGTTACCAGAAAGGAAACCGACACCATAAAAAAACGTTGGGAGGAAGAGCTTGCCAGACTTAATACGGCAGATGACGGCATAAACTGTGTGATAGCCCTGGGAGTTGCCTATGGGGAAAGAGGCTATGACTATGCCGCACTTCTGAAACTCGCGGATGAACGCATGTATGAGGACAAGAAATCAAAGAAAAAGCCGGGAGAAGAAATCCGCTAAACGCAGTAGCACAAATGCATAAGAAAGTGGTATAATAGCAGATGGTTATAAAAGTGAGCAGCGCTCGCGAAGGAAAGGCGGGTTACAAAAGATGGTTATTGATTTTAAGAACATAGAGGAGCAGGCGCTTCCTGCCTTTAAGGGCGGCAGGGGAGAACTTTGCGTGAAAAGACATGTGGACGAAAAGTGCACTATTATGTATGACAGACTGACACCGGGGTCCTCCATCGGTTTCCATGTCCATGAGGGCAACTGTGAGATTATCTACATTTTAAGCGGAAAAGCAGATTTCATTTACGATGAAGGCACTGAGTGCGTGGAAGCCGGCGGATGCCATTACTGTCCCAAGGGGCACGGTCATTCCATGATTAACAATGGTACGGAAGATATTGTTTTCTTCGCTGTGGTACCGGAACAATAAACCATTGTATGGTACAGGCGAAAGGAGATATCGGTTTGTCTATGTCAGAACATACAAATAAACATATGGAGCAGCTCTTTCTATCCCAGGTAAACAGACCGGATGTAAAGCAGTTTGCCCAGAAAAAATCCATGCCATACCGGGAGCTTATGTCTTATTACCGGTGTGCCATGATGGAGGTAGAAACAAAATTCAGTGTTCTTAATGAGGAATTGTCCATGCAATATGACCGCAATCCCATTGAGACCATAAAGACCAGGCTGAAATCACCGGAAAGTATCCTTGAAAAATGTTACCGGAAAGGCATCAGTGTAACTACGGAAAGTATCGAACAGAATCTGTTTGATATTGCCGGTGTGCGTGTCATCTGTTCCTTTCCTTCCGACATTTATATGCTTTCCGAGGCATTTTTAAAACAGGATGATATTGTGCTGATTGCGAAAAAGGACTATATAGAGCATCCGAAGGACAACGGTTACCGTAGTCTGCATCTGATTGTGGAAACACCGATCTTCCTCCACAACCAGAAGAAGTTCATGAAGGTGGAGGTGCAGTTCCGTACTATTTCCATGGACTGGTGGGCAAGTCTGGAGCACAAAATCCGCTACAAAAAGGACTACACCATCACGGAAGAAACAGCCCATGATCTGAAGCAGTGCGCAGAAGTCAGCGCTATGCTGGATGCCCGTATGGAAGCCATCCACAAAAAGGTGGAGAATACCGGAGATTGATGTTATTTAATGTAAATATCTAAAAAAGTATTAAAAAAAACTGTTGACAAATGCTTTTCAAAAGACTATTGTATAGTCAATTCAACAAACAAATGCGAGGAACAGGAAATGACTTCCCCTTATCACCGCTTACAGAAAGCCGTAAATTGTGAGAATCGGCAGCAAGGAATGGGAGGGCCCTCACCTGCGAGCTGCTTTTATGAAAGACGCATCATTCCGTGAGAAACGGCAAGGCTTTTACCAGCCGTAAAAGGAATGCTTGATGTATCGTGTCCAGTAGTGAAAGCCGGTATCCACCGTTAAAGGGACATGTCTTCTGACAGATTCGATGTTCAGGTGACAGGAGAGAGGTCGGGCAACCGGCAAACAAAGTGGTAACGCGGAAGTAATGTAAATGATAAACCTTCGTCTTTGTACAGAATCCATGGGATGATGTATGGGGACGGAGGTTTTTTTATTGCTTTATAGGAAATTTTGTTGAATTTTCCTATAAAGACAAAAAGAAAAGAGGAGAAGTAATTATGAACACACTTGTAATCGTATTAATCGCAGCAGTTGTTTTGGTAGCAGCGTATGTATTTTACGGACGCTGGCTGGCAAACAAATGGGGTATTGATCCGAAAGCAGAAACACCCGCTGTCAAATTCAAGGACGGCAAAGACTATGTACCTACAAACGGATGGACCGTTTTCAGCCATCAGTTTTCATCTATCGCGGGCGCAGGCCCTGTCACCGGTGCCATTCAGGCAGCAGCCTTCGGCTGGTTACCCGTTCTGCTCTGGATTTTAATCGGCGGCGTATTCTTCGGAGCCGTTACAGACTTCGGCGCCCTGTATGCATCCGTAAAGAACGAAGGCAAGTCCATGGGTATGCTGATTGAAAAATACATCGGCAAATTCGGACGTAAGATTTTCCTTTTGTTCTGCTGGTTATTTACTTTGATTGTTACCGCAGCATTTGCCGACATGGTAGCCGGAACCTTTAACTCCTACACCGTTGTAGACGGTGTTTCCCAGTTATCCGATGCCGCAACCACCAACGGCGCAGCCGGTATGGTTTCCATCATGTTCATGGTATTCGCTGTTGTATTTGGTTTATTGCAGAAGAAATTCAACCTTTCCGGCTGGAAAGAAGCAGCGCTCGGTATTCTTTGCATCATTGCTTCCTTTGCCATCGGTATGAACTTCCCGTTAATCTTCAACAAAGATACCTGGAGCTACATCACCTTTGTTTATATTTTCTTCGCAGCCGTACTTCCCATGTGGCTCTTAAAGCAGCCCCGTGACTATATGACGACATTCATGTTTATCTGCATGATTGCCGGCGCGGTCATCGGACTTTTCGTAGCACATCCTACGATGAACCTTCCTGTATTTACAGGCTTTACCAACGATAAATTAGGAACTCTGTTCCCCATCTTGTTTGTAACCGTTGCCTGCGGTGCCGTTTCCGGTTTCCACAGCCTGGTTTCCTCCGGTACTTCCTCAAAGACCGTTGAGAATGAAAAGGATATGTTAAAGGTTGGCTACGGCGCCATGGTTCTGGAAAGCTTACTGGCTGTACTTGCCCTTTGCGTTGCCGGTGCGGCAGCCGCTGCAGACGGAACCGCAGCAGCAGGTACTCCGTTCCAGATTTTCAGCCGCGGTGTTGCAGGCTTCTTTGAAATGTTCGGTGTGCCCGTTTATGTGGCAACCGTATTCATGACCATGTGTGTATCCGCTCTGGCTCTTACCAGCCTGGATGCTGTTGCACGTATCGGCCGTATGAGCTTCCAGGAACTCTTCAGCGTAGACGATATGGAGCATGCCGCTCCCTGGAGAAAGCTTTTATGTAATACCTATTTCTCCACCATTGTTACCCTGCTTTGCGGTTATGTGCTGACCAAAATCGGCTATGCAAACATCTGGCCGCTGTTCGGCTCCGCAAACCAGTTGTTAAGCGCTCTGGTACTGATTACTCTCTGCGTATTCTTAAAGGTAACCGGTCGCAGCAACAAGATGTTGTTCCCGCCTCTTATCATTATGCTTTGCGTAACCTTTACCGCTCTGGTACAGCGTCTTATCGCTATGGTTAAGGCTATCCAGAACGCCGCAGCCGTTACCATTCCCGCAGGCGAAACCACCTGGAGCAAGGTATTCATTGCCAACGGCTTACAGTTAATCATCGCTGTCCTGCTTATCGTTCTCGGCCTTATCATTGTCGTAAACTCCACCAAGAGCTACGCCAAGAGTAAAAAGAACTCTGAAAAGGCAGCTTAAAAGCAAAAGACTTAAGAACAAAAAACTTAAGATCAAAATCAGGCTGGACACTGCCTGACAGACTTAGCTTTCTTGTAATCAATATAGAGGCAAAACCCCGGTTTCGTTTCAGGTGAGACCGGGGTTTTGTTTTGCCGTGGATTAGGGTGTTTTGGTTAAAAACTATATCATATAAGGAAGAACATCGGAAATGAATTTGTCTAATACGGAAAGCTGACCTGTTGTAAGAGGTTCTATATCATGTATGATTTTCTTTAAAAGTTCTGAATTGTCATTAACGGAAGTGTCTTCGATTACAATAATATTCTCAATACCGACATGAAATATGGTGCAGGCAAGAATAATCTTTTCGATTGTAAAGTTTCGTTCTCCCCGCTCCAACTGCGCATAATACTGGGTATCCAGATACAGGGCATTAGCCAGTTGTTCCTGCGTCATATTATTTAATAAACGGTATTTTTTTATGTTCTGTGCTATGGAATTTGTGGCTTTATTTTTCATGGCATCTACCTCATCTATTAAATAACATATCCGACAAAAATAATGTTTTGCAGACAATCTATGCTATATATACCCTTGCAAATAGCTATATATTGCTATATAATTCTTATAAAAGATACAAATATTGACATAAAATCAGCAAAATAATTAAAAAATAAGAGTATATATGTACTATTTCGGAAGAAGTCAGTACATAACTGACAATATTTGTCTATGTTATTTGCTACAATGCCTTTATCAAAGCTAAACGGAGGTCGCCTGATGGAGTATGAAGGTAGTGACAAAGTAAATCGTGTTCTTGGCATTTATACTAAGCTGCTGAACGGCGCAGTGATTAACAAAGCGGAAGAAGCGCAATGTTATGGTGTAAATGAAAGAAGTATCCAACGTGACATTGACGATATAAGAGACTTTCTGGATACCCAGTCAGTAGAAAAAGGTGAAGTAAACTCTGTTATTTACGACAGAATGAAAAAGGGCTATTGCCTGGAAACCATTTATAAGGTTAAGCTGACCAACAGTGAAATCCTTGCACTCTGTAAAATTCTACTGGACAGCAGGGCTTTCACCAAAGAGGAAATGACAGGCATGCTCCAACGTATGATTGATTGCTGCGTACCCAAGAGCAATCAGAAATTGGTGAAGGATTTAATCTCCAACGAAGAATTTCATTATGTGGAGCCGAGGCATAAGACAGAATTTCTGGATACCATGTGGGATATCGGACAGGCAATCCGGTCCTCTAAATACATAGAAATTGAATATACCAGAATGATGGACAAAAAGACGGTGAAACGGAAAATTAAACCCGTTGCCATTATGTTTTCTGAGTACTACTTTTATGTCACCGCTTTTATTGATGACGAAAAGGTACGGGAGAACTTCGATGTGATTAACGATTCTTTTCCTACCATTTACCGTATAGACCGCATTCAAAGCTTAAAGGTATTGGAGGAACGATTCCATATACCGTATGCCAGCCGGTTTGAAGAAGGCGAGTTCCGAAAACGCGTGCAGTTCATGTACGGCGGTAAGCTGCAGAAGGTACGTTTTAAGTATTCGGGACCGGACATAGATGCCGTTCTCGACAGACTTCCCACTGCAGTAATTGAAAGCGAAGAAAATGGTATTTATACCGTGAAGGCGGAAGTGTTCGGCAAGGGAATCGATATGTGGTTCCGGAGCCAGGGGGAGAATGTGGAGCGGATGACAATTTAGTTTCTTAAATTTTAGGGAGGTGAAATGCATGGAAAAGAAAGATGAGCAGACTTCAAAAAATATAGAATGCATTGTGAAAACAGAAGCAATGCGCAAGACAATACAGAAATATGGCGAAGCAGCAAAGCAGCATTATGTTGCATATTCAGGAATGGATAATGAGAATGGAAAAGTCTTAGCTAAAGGTTTGAAAGATATAGCAAAAGAAAAGATTAATCCTGAATACAAGTTTTCCAACATACATGAACAAGCGGGTTTTTCAGCTGAAGTGAAGGAAGTTGCCAAATCAAATTCGAAGGCAATTATTAGCGGAAAACCTAATAGAAAAATCCGAACAGATGATTTGGGAAGAGTAAATGATCAGCTCGTTGATGTTGTGACGGTTGATAAAAGCGGAAAGGTGATTAAAGGCTCTGAAATTCAGATGAAGTTTTTAGGTGCTTCACAAAATGATCCTTCGGGTACGGGAGATGTTAAAAGAGCATTAAGCAAATTACAGTCTACTAAATATGAGAAATATATTAACAATGATATAAAAATAGGAGTGCCGTCAGATCAATATGACGGCATGCTTAAAGAAGCGGATTCTCGGATAGATAAGCTAATTAAGCAGATGGATAATCAGAAGAAAGCAGGTAAGATTGAAGAAACAGAGCTTTTACAGAAAAAAATTGAGAATCTGAAAAAGATAAAACAAAATCTGTATAAGACAGATGTTTCAAGTAAGGAAGCGGTCTTCGCAAGACTGCATCCCAGGCTCTCGACAGTAGCAGAGATTTCAAAAATATCACATAAAGCTGGTTTGCAAACAGCAAGCACATCAGCAATGATCACAGGAGGAATTTCCATTTTGAGAAACCTTGTGAGTATGTGTAAAGGAGAAATAGAACCTAAGGATGCTGTTGAAAATGTTGCAAAGGAAACTGGCGGATCAGCCATTGGGGGATATGCGATGGGTGGAATCAGTACAGCAATTACAGGTGCAATGAAAAACGCAAAATCTCAGTATATGAGAGAAATAGCTACAACTAATATAGCAGCAGAAATGATTACGATAACGTCGGTAGTAGGTCAGACCCTTAAAAGGTATTTTAAGGGGGAAATTGATGGTGTTGAATGTATGGAATCATTGGGGGAACAAGGAACTGGGATGGTATCTTCAGCAATGTTTTCTGCAATTGGACAGATTGTAATTCCTATACCGGTGGTAGGGGGATTGATAGGAGGGATGCTGGGATATTCGATAGCATCAGCGTCATATGGAATTCTGACCCAATCACTTAAAGAACAGAAAGCAGCTCATGAGCAGAGAATAGAGATTGAGCATGCATGTGGGGAATATATTAAGCTGATGAATCAATACAGGGATGAAGTGGAAAAAACAGTCAGCCAATATTTACAGGAATCAATGAGTTTATTTCGGGAGTCTTTTGATGGAATAAAAAATGCATTTGTAATGGGTGATGCAGATTGGTTTATTGAAAACACAAATACAATAGCAGAAAATTTTGGTGGAAAGGCAAAATTTTCTAGTATGGAAGAATTCAATTTACTAATGGAAAATAAACATACTTTTCAATTATGAGGAGGATAAGCGAATGATAGATACAAGAAAAGTAGAAGGAAATCCAGAAGCTATGTTGTATTGCCTATATATGATGGCAGATGGCGAAATATCATATAGTGAGGAAAAAATCTTTGATGTTTTATGCAAAGAAATGAATGTTAATGAAGATGAACAAAAAGAAATTATGGAAGAATGCCGACGATTAGCACCGGAAAAATCTTACGTGCTTTATCAAATGCATGAAAGCAATCTTCTTGAACAACTCGAAAAAGGACGTTCTTTTTTTCATTGGTTATCAAAGCGAAAAAAAAGAGAAATAATATGGAATTTAGTAAATCTGGGGTACGCCGATAGTGTATATTTGGAAGATGAGAAAAAGATAGTTGATTTCTTGCTTCAAAAGTGGGAAATTAGCAGAGCTTTCTATCAGAATTTATTAGATATTGCTGATACAATGTTAAGTCTTTCAAAACAAAAAGAGTGGGTAGTGGCGAATTTTAATGGCCATGAAAGAGACACAAAAGAAAAATACTTAGATGAACAAATTAAGAAATTATTTGAAGATGTTCAATTGACTATTGAGGAAAGTGATGTATTGAAGGAGGAATAAAATTATGCCGATACCTATATTGCTTATTGGACTTGGAGCGGGAGCAGCAGCTCTTGGAATTGGAAAATCTGTTAAGGCCGGAGTCGACCAAAAAGAAGCAAACAAAACAAATGAAACTGCAAATTCCATTATTAAAAGTGCATCTACAAAAATAGAAAAGTACAGAAAAAACTGTGGAAATGCTATTGACGATTTAGGTAAATGCAAAATTCAAATCTTGGATGAGAGTATTAAGCCATTTATTGAGGAGTTTGAAAAATTAAATCATATAGAATTTATGGAATCAAGTGGCCTTAATGAACTGCAAAAGATGGTGCTAGATAAGAAAAAATTTGTAGAACTAAAAGACTTACAGAATATGGCATCTTCTATGTTGGGCGGTCTTGCTTCAGGAACACTTGCTGGTGCTGTAACGGCTTTTGGCGCATATGGTGCAGCCAGTGTTTTGGCAACCGCATCAACAGGAACGGCAATCGCTAGTTTAAGTGGCGCAGCAGCAACTAATGCAACTCTGGCTTTTTTCGGAGGAGGAGCATTAGCAGCCGGAGGATTAGGTATGGCTGGAGGAGCGGCTGTATTAGGCGGATTAGTTGCGGGGCCCGCATTAGCAATCTTAGGAGTGGTGATGGGAGCAAAAGCATCCAAGAATTTGGACAATGCCTATTCCAATTTAGCGGAGGCAAAGAAATATGAAGCAGAAATGGATGCAGCGTCTACATTATGTATCGGAATACGA
>SAMEA104315432__coassemble_423_pt1 | contig 21324 bp, 31 predicted proteins | sample SAMEA104315432__metabat2_high_PE_016 | metagenome-assembled genome bin SAMEA104315432 (sample SAMEA104315432) | gut metagenome | biome: Monkey gut; feature: monkey-associated habitat; material: faeces | place: China | collected 2013 | reverse complement strand
TTAAGAGCATCGTCCACAAGGCACTGGGATATCTGGATGCCGATGCGGAAATCCGTATCTACCGGGTACCCGTCCCATTCATCCGGCAGGGCATCCAGCAGCACATTAAACACGGCGAGCTCCTCTTCTGGTTCGATTGTATTTCTTGCCGATTTTCTTCTGTCTTTCGTCCATGTATTTCTCCGCAATAGGCATAAGCTGGTCGAAGAAATCCGCAATCATGTACGGACCGGGTACGGTATCGCCGAATACCTTTCTGCAGGTATCTGCCCCAAAGATATCATCAATACGCGCCATAAGTCCCTTTGTCCGTTCAATCATAATGGTAACATGGTCCCGCAGTTCCATCTTCTTTACTTCTTCGGACTCCAACTCCTTAGAAATGGTCTGAAACTCGTCCATAAGGTTACAGAACCGGTCAAGGAACATGGTATCCTCCACGTTGAGGGTAATGGTTTCCCCGGCATCGTTCACCTCGATAACAATTCCGCGGGAAACTCTGATTTTCTGTACGTTTTCCATTATAATTACCATCCTCTCTGAATGTGATGGGTGACAGAGAAGTACACCCACCACATATGTTAATTATTGATTAACACCTACACTATTCGGTTTCGCCGGCAGTGAATGTCTTGGTGCTGATGTTGAAGGTACCGTGGATATCCTCTCCACACTGTTTTACACTCACCACATTATGCACATAGTCACCGGCATCTCCACCGTTGGAAGTTACCGATACGGTGCAGGGCACCTTGATTGCCTTATATGTACCGGCGCTTCCGCTTACTGCATCTCTTAACCGGAGACGTACAAAAGATGTCTTTGCCGACACACCAATCGGCAGCTTGTCTACAAGCCCATCCATCCACTTCTGGACTGCATCTTCTACACAATCCTCTTTGTCTACGTCAAAGGTGCGCTGATAAGCCTTTACGTTATTGGATTTGCTTTCCATGTTGATGTACTGCTTTGTCTCTTCCTCCGGGTTCATTTCCTCGGTAAGAGACTCAATACCGTCACCCAGCAGTTCATAGGCTTCTTCGGCTGCACCCATGCTGGTATCGATGAAATGTTTAAGATCTGTTCTCATCTCAATTCTCCTTTACATATGTGATACCTACCGTCATCTGGTAGATAGAGTTATTAGTTTCTGTTTTGTCCATGAAAAATGGAGTTGTGACTTCCACTTTCTGCACCTTTGCATTGGGAATTTCGGGAAATACCCTGTTGCAAGTCTGTTCTTCTACCCACTGCTCCAGCGCCTCGCCAAATACGTTATTTTCCATGCAGTCTGTATTTGTGCTGGCCGGAAGTCGCGCAACAAGCATGTAATGCCCTGTAACAACTTTGGTGCCGGAAAGATATGTTTTCACATTTTGCACAGGTTCCTTAATAAGCGCATAATCGATGTTGCCATGTAGCAAATCTGTATCAATATGTCTCATTTTCTGGTCTTCCAGCTTAAATGTTTTTAACCACTTAATAATTGCTTCTGATACCGTCATTGTCCTGCTATCCTCCTTGCACCCTGTTCTATCTCTTCACGGCCACCATTCTGCATATAACGGTCTGCCCAGTAGGCGCCTCTCATAGGTGCTCCCTGGAAGTTATATTCCGGGTGGTAGTACAATCGTCTGGCATAGGGAGTACTCCATACTACATCGGTTCCATCTTCGATGTGGCAACTATCTATCAGTCTTCCGGGGTTATCATATTTCCCTGCTAAATCAAATGGAACGAAAGGCTGCACGTTTTTCATAAATTCGTTGGTGACAAACTGCTGTACCTTTCCCCGTTCTTCAAGCCCCAGTTTCTTTATGCAGTCCTCCAGGTTAAAACTGCACTGATAATCCAGCTTACTCACTTTCCCACCACCTTTATGGTCTTTAATCTCGGGCGGTTCCGATTGTCCGATACCGCTGTCACGGTGACGGCATACTGGAAGTCGTCCAGCAAATCTGAAATCCTGTACACCCGACTGATTTCCTTTTCGGACACGCCCAGAACAATCATGTCCTGTCCCGATTTCGGGGTAAGAGTCCAGAACCCTGCTGCCTGCTCGGCGGTCAGCTTGGCGTACTCTGTGGGCGGCAGGTAGAGTTTGTTTCCATAACTGCGCTGGAAGTCCACTGTGATACTTTCCACCTTGGACTCCGTCTGTACGTTGCCGCTTGTCGTGGTCTCCGTCTTGTTATGACTCCACTGGACGCCCCTTATCACTGACCGGAACCACGTTTCCTTTTCGGTGTCCGGGTCCCGGTGGTAGTTGTAAACGGTCATGATATCGGTAAAAAGTACACTCATAATGCACCTGCCAATCCCGTACCGGACAGCCCGGAACGTATCACAGATGTAAGCTGCGCTTCCTTCTCCTGCGCCGTGGTGACCTTGTAGGACTCCGAATATCCATCATTGCTGACAGATACGATGCCGGTACCCATGCCGGAAGCCTCCTGCACACTCATGGAAGCAAGAAGCTGGCAGAAGGTGTCCTGTATCTGTGCATGGACCTGCTTCTGGAAATCCGTGGCAGTGTCCTCACTGTAGGCATCCTCAAACTGCTTTGCCCGCATGTGGGTTATGGTATTCAGTTTGATTTCTGCCAGTTTAGACAGCCGGTCAAACTCTGTTTCATCAGATATACCATTGTAAAGGGAGCGGTACTGCTCCCACGTTATGTAAGACATACTGCTCCCTCTCTTCCTACTCCGTTACGGCTTCTACTGCTGCCTTTTCCTTCTTGGGAGATTTCTTTGCTTTCAGCTCGGCAATCTCCTGCTGCAGTGCAGCATTTTCCGCTTTCAGCTCGGCAATCTCCTGCTGCAGTGCCTTATATGCATCACTCTTGGTCTGTGTGCCCATTCCTACTGTTCTCATAGTCCGCCTCCTTATGCCTGATGGCTTAAGTAGATGCCAGCCGTCTTATTCTTGTAAACATCTACCAGACCGTACTTGCGGTACTTGATGATGTCTGCATCAGCATCCGCGTTAGCAGATGCCGGAATGATGTTGGACACTACGTGCTTATCGTGCTTGATGATGGCAGGCTTATGAATAATCATAAAGTTAATAGCCTTTGCAGCTTCCTGCACCATCTCGTAGTAAGTACCAATAGACTCGGTCTGCGGATTGCTTACCTTACTGTAGACACCACTGCTTTCAGTGTAGTAGGTCTTGCTGCTTACTACTGCCACATCGGTAGTCTTCGCATACTTGGCAGTACCCTTACGGTAATGACCCGCTTCCTCTCCCGGTGTTTTACCATCCAACAGGTCAATGGATGTGTAAAATCTGCCCTGAGGTACAGCTTTCTTAATAGTGAACGCATTCAGAATTTCCTTGGACTTGTAAGAGTCCAGCATCAGCAATGCATTAAGCAGGTTTGCAGTTGCATACAGAATTCTGCCCTCTTCCGGTACCTCGTCGTTGTCCATAGTGTCCTTGGCTTCCAAAAGCTCTGCCAGGAATGCTTCCGCGGTAGAAATGGTCTTTGCTTCGCCCTTAGAAATACCCGCAATACCTGCAAGGGTAGCGAAAGTAAACGCATCCGCTTCCGGCGCTACTTTGGTTCTCATCAGTTCGGCGCCAGCCATGCCAAAAGCAAGGTTGTAGGTCTCCTGATTATCCATAGCATCTACAGACAGCTTAGCGCCGCGGTCATAGTTATACTCAGCGGATGCCCACTTGAAATCTACGGTTCCCTTGGTATAACCACTGTTGCGGTCATAATCACCAAGACCAGTTACAGAAATCTGGGGATATACAATCTCCTTTACATTTGCACCGGCTCTTGCCATTGCGGGGTCACCAGTCAAATCGCTGGTAACAGACTCTTTTTTGTATACCTCGTCAAGCAGAGGTACATAGCTTTTTGCTAATACGATTGTGTTCGGCATTTATTTTCCTCCTTATTTTGTCTCACCTACAGGCGGAAGTCCCATAGCTGCTCTCATGGCAGCTTCGTCGGCGTCAATGTTGGCGCCACCTCTCACCTGTCCAATCAAATTTCCTGTTCCTGTCGGTTTAGGCTCCGGCTCGCCGAAGAGCATCTTGCTATCTTCTTTCTCTGTCAGTGCTTTCAGCGCCGCGGCAATGTCCTCTTTCTGGTTCTTTGATGCTTTCAGTGTAGGTACATCCAACAGAGCAGTGATTGCCTTGGCATTCTTGCCCTTGACCGCTGCAATGCTTTCCTTCACCAGGTCGTCAAAGTCACGGTCTGCAATCTTGGCATCATAGTCCTTCTGGATATTGGCTTTCTCGGTTTCCAAATCCTTGATGCGCTGGTTAAGCCCGGACACATCCACATCCTTGAACTCATCAAGTTTGGTCTGCAGGTCCTTCATGGCAGTGTCGTTTGCCTTAATCGTCTCATTGGCTGCGTCCAGCTTCTCTCTCTGCCTGTCGTAGTCGGCTACCGTCTTATAGTTTTCCGCTACTGCAGTATTAAGGCCGTCTTCTTTGTCCTTAGGCACCTCAATGCCCAGTTCTTTCAAGATAGTTAAAATGTTCTTCATAACGTTCTCCTTAAATGATTTATTTACCGGGCTTTCCCCGGTATGGGAAGTTGCAGGGACGGGATTTGAACCCGTGACCTTCTGGTTATGAGCCAGACGAGCTTCCAGACTGCTCCACCCTGTAATGCGACAATAAAAAAAGCGCCTTGCAGCAATTCCATCCATTAAGAATTTACTACTTGGCGCTTAGGCTCTATTGTCAATATCGATTCAGTTTTACACTTTTTGCAGTACCCCGGGAAATTCCTCAATACAGTGTCTTTTCGCAGCATCTGCATATGTGGATTTCCACACCGAGGGCACTTACACCAATAATACCCCTTTGGCAGCATATATTAACCCTCCATAGAGATATTATAGCAGAACATTTGTTTCGTTGCAATGATATAATTGCGAATTATGTGTTATAATCCGGGTACAACCTCTTTTATTCCTTTTGCCGCATTATACATTCTCTGCATAATAGAATTTTCCTGCAGATACTCTAAGCCTTTCAGAGTAATTTGAATATTACGGCAGTCGCAGTTCCTGTTTCCGGATATATCTCTCATTATTCGGACACCTTTAATGTATCCTACATCCTCCATCATCTCAATATATCTCATCCAACGCTCATCACTTACGCATAGGGCATTCGCATCAAATTTTCCTATGTCTGCATACTCGTTATCCATCTCTTTCTCAAGCTGTGACAGAATTTTATATACTGCTTTAAAGTTATCCATTGTCGTCCTCCTTTTGCTTTGCAATTACGAGTTTTCCTTCCCTTATTGCCGCGCAAATCATAGAAAGTGATTCCGCATATCCAAGTACCTTTTGTTTATCCGTTTGTGGGGCGTTCGATTTCAAAAAAAACTTTACTTCTTTTTCTATATCGAAATATTGTTGCTCTGTACATATATCTTTATCCTGCATTTTTGCAATAAGCTTTTCTGCATCACTTGAATGTTCTGAAATTGTATATTTTTTATTATAATCCCTTATATCTTCAAGTAATCCTTTAATGTCAACCATTTTCCCCTCCCTTTAGAATTTCAACAAATTTCATAACTTCATTATAGTCTTCAAATGAAGCGCCAGCTTGTCTTAGACTTTCATCAACTTTATCTTCTAACCACTGGTATCGTTTGGGCAATGGTATATTAAATAATTCCTTTGCAAACTCCATGTCGGTACCATATGAAAACCTATTGTTTAACGCTTGTAAAACCATTGTTTTATCCTCATAAGTGCATATATGAGTAATATTCTTTTCTTTACATATTTGTTGCTTGAGCCATTCTACAGTGGCCTCTTCAATGTATCTATTAGTGCTGTAGACTTCTGGCTGATAATAACTTGCAGAACAAGAATGAAGCATTTCATGCCATAAAACTCCATCGTCAGCGGTACGCACCAGTGCTATGTCGCAGGACCATTCTTTTCTTCCTAACGATTCGTCTTCAATCAGTCCATCATAAGTAATAACTTTTCCGCTCCATTTTGAGACTTTACTTGAATACTGTAATATGTCTTTCTCTATCTGATGTGCCGTCTGTTCAAAATCTTCTCTTGTTCTTATAGTATAACCTACATTTTTTATTTTTTCCATGCCATTATCAAATACATTTATTTTATGAACTGGTGCAACCGATACTTCAAACCCGTTCCACGCCTTGGTCTTCTTCAAGTCCGCTGTACCGCACTCATACCGAAGCCGGCTTGTCTCTTCCGGCACTCCGCACATTTTGCAAAATTCTTTGTACTTGGCAGTTTTCTCCTTGATTTTAACCTGCAGCTCTCGGGTATCATTTCCCAGCGTCTCTTCTGCTTCCTTTTCCCGCTTCAATGCCCGGATATTCCGTTCCATAGCACGCATCTTCTGGGTCATGGCATAGTAGTCGTAGGTTTTGCCATCTATGGTGACAGGTGCAGGCTCCTTTTCATAATGATTTTTGGGGAAACTGGAAGCACCCTCAAACCACACATAATGCCTATGCCGGCAGTTATAGCCATACAGACCGGGAGGGTCACTCTCATGTGCTCCATCCACACTGTAGCCGGTCGCACGCCACAGGTCTGTTATATAGTCCTGCCCGATGCGCTTGGCTTCCTCGGAATAGTCCTTGCCCTCTTTGATAAAATACACTCTGCCCTGCCATTGCTCATGGTTGGCATGTCCGGTTCCCTTGTTGCGGGCACCCCAGTGCTTGGACACGTAGACCATGTTCTCACCCGTCTGTTTGATGTTCTCATCCTGTATCTTGCCAGCAAGCTGGTGGCAGCCGGTTCTGATTGCAAGGCGTGCGGCAGTGTCAAGCTGCATGGAATAGCCGGATGCAAAGTCAATAGACCTTAAGCCGCTCTGGGCAAGGTCATGTACCACATCACGGACAACCTTATCCTGCGAGAATGTGCCGGAGCATATTTTTATGACTGCCTTATCCAGTTCCCTGCGGTATGCATTTTCGATGCCCTCATAGCCGCTCATGGTCTTAAAACCTGTGGTCTGTGTCATATTCTTAAGCTCGCCATTGGTCTGCGCAGTAAAAGCATCCATAAGCTCTTTCAGGTAAGAGTTGTCCGTCAGCTCTTTTCCCGCCTCTTTCCAAACGGAAAGGTCATTTGCCCATGACATATTGCCGGCACCGGCTACAATCTCTTCGTTTGCCTTATATGCCGCTCTGGTGATGTCGTTTATAATCTTCCGCACTTCCCTTTTATATTCCAGGGTGTTCTTTGCTACTGCCTTGCGGAAATCCGGGTCAGCATTCAGCATCTTCATGACTTCCTTGCGGATTTTTGCCGGACTATACCCCAGTTTCATCATGGCTATGGCCTGCAGCTCCGCCGTGCGGCTATATGTAAGGGTCTTGGCTATTCTGCGTGCTATATCCGCTATGACCTCTTTCTCCAGATACTGGAACAGAGGCACTATAGCTGCGGATATATATTCTAACTGTTCATCTGTAAGCATAAGCGCCCCTTTCCGTTAATCTTCTGCTTCCGGGTCCTGTTTCTGTTCCTCTTCCTGCTTCGCTTCCACCATTGCCCTTGCCTCTTCCTCTGTGATGCTGTATGCGTCCATGAGATACCAGATTTTCAGCTCCGGGATGTCAAAGGAAAGGGCATCGTTGCGCTTGCGTTCCAGCTCGGCTTCTTTGTCTGTGATGTAACTATCGTCGAAATCCACAAGAATGTCCTGCTCCAAATTGAATGACTTACCCTGAAAGGTGTTGGCAAACCACATTACGGCTCTGCAGATGTCCTGTATATACCGGATTGCTTCCTGCCGCTGGCGGTTAAGCTCCTGCATCTGGTCCTGCCTCTCGCCAACATACTCGGTCGCTGTGGTAATCTGCCCGTTCTCGAAGCTGTACTTCTTTGTTCCATAGCCAAATGACATGGACAGTAAAGACAATGCCAGCTCAAAGGATTTTGTCACCTGCTCAATTCGGATTTCCGGGTTGTATTCCTGTATCATGCCCTTTTCTTCCGGCAGCTTCTCCCCGGTGAACACAAACAATTTCTTCTGTTCAGGTGTCAGCTTCGGCTTACCATTCTCGTCAAACTCACACAACAGTTCGTTGATAAGGATAATCTTCTCTGCCTTGTCCAGATCAGAAAAAAGAACGTTATAACACAAATCCACGACCTTAAGCGCCGGGATGGCATCCCACAGTTTTGGCAATCCATACCCTTCCATGTCGTCCAAATTGTTTACTTCCGCATTGCGCATCACTGCGAAAGGCTTGACATCTCCGAGCTGCACACTGCGCTCTCTGTCTGGCAGCTCTGTGCCTTTGTCGTCGAATACATGGGTTTCTGCCACATACTGTCCATTATCATTTAACGTGAAAAGGACAAGGGTAATCTGCTTCTTTCCTTTTACTAACGAGCAGCCGGAGAACGCCGCTTCGGTTACAATGTCGTTCTCCACGGTCAACGGCATAAAGGCATCCGCTTCCACATAGTTCAGCTTGATAATTCCACCCTGTACGGAGCCGTTATCCATGAAGGTTGCGTTGTCCAGACGGATATAACAAGCTGTTGTTCCGTCCGCAGAGGTCTTTTCTAACTGCTTGCGGTACTGGGTGTTGAACTCGCTCCTATCCAGTACATCTTTCACAAAGTCCGCCTGTTCCCCATCTCCTGCATTGATTTCCAACACTTCACACAGGTTAGCATCATCAGAGCAGCACCGCTTACCGAAGTTCAGCCTGTTCAGCTCGTAGGACTGACCGTTGATAGTCTTGCGCCTGTGGAAGTCCTCAATCAGACGATTGCTGTACCAATCGTCGCATGACTGAATGATGGCAAGCGCCTTGGTGTTTACGGTGTACCCTTTTTTCTGCAGAAAGTTTGTAACACAATTTTCCATACTCTTCTCCTTATCTCTTCAAGTCTATGTATTCCACAAAATTCAGCCACGTATAGCAGAAGCTGTCCCACCTGTCGTTTACATTTCCTATGTTCTTGTCCTCCGGCTGGTCTGGCTTCTTTTCGTCCCACCGGAGGGAAGCTATCGCCCTTCGTGTCTGCGTGCAGCGTCTGTTGATTTTCAGACGTCCGCTATTTAAAAGCATGTCCACTGTCTTTGGTCGCTCTGATATTTCATTCTTCCGACAGCCCTTGATGTTCTGATATGGTAGCCCAGCATCCTTGGCAGCACTTCGCAGGCTGTTAATCATTGTCGTGCTGGCACTGTCCGGGAACACCCAGTCCACACGCCCATATTTTTGAATGCTCTCCCTATAGAACTCCACGAACTTATCACATATCTTCTTACTGTCGATGTCATCCGATAACGGCAATCCGTCCTCTTCCAGTGCTTTGAAGTCATGATACCTGTTCTGGTAGCCGGTAAGGTTGTATGTTGTCATAGAGCCGTTGCCGCCGAAGTCAATACCCATTACAATTTTAAAGAATGGAACTTTAAGCTTTCCCTCATTGTCGAAGATATCCGCATCGTCGAACAAATACGGAGAGTCGTCCTCGGCAAAATACCGGAAGATGATACCAGATGCCAACACCCACAGCCCCGATATAAATCGGTCATAGAACACGCCCTTATACATGCGTTCGTATCTCTCGATAATCTTCGCCGCAAGACTTGGATTGTCTCGCATGGTAAAATGTATGCGTATCATGTTCTTTTCTGTTATTTTGTCAATCCATTCCACCTTGATATAGTGGTCGGGACCTTCCGGGTTGCAGTTGAACCAGTACTTGGAACCATCCACAGAGCATCGACCGGTTGCCTGATTTACGAAGGACTCCGGCATAAGCGCTACTTCATCAAAAAACACACCTGCCAGTGTGATACCCTGTATTAAATCTTGGGAGCCCTCGTCTTTACCGCCAAACAGATAGAATGTGTTTTCCTTGGCTCCCATACGGATAACCATGTAATTTTCTGACCTATGTTCCTCCACCCGGTATCCTCGGGACAGAAGCATAAGTTTAAGCTGCCCTATCACGTTACGGCGTAGGGACTGGATTGTCTTGCCGCATATAGCAAAATTCTGTCCGTCAAATGTTTCCATTGCCCACATCACATAAGACAATGACATGACGGTAGTCTTGCCGGAACGAATAGAGCCGTCACATATAATGCCGTCCTTGTCCTCATAGGGGCTCCCGGGCATCCACCATTCCAGCACCATTCTCTGCTTGCGGCTAAACCGGGTAAATTTGAACAATGCCTTACGTTTCAACAATATCCTCTCCCTCAAATGTGGTGGCTACATCTCCCTGCAATGCTTCCATGAAACCATCGGACTCGTACTCTGTGGCTTCTCCGCCCTCTTTTTCTGCTTTTCGGCGGTCAATTTCCGCCTGGTACTTCTTGCTGTCCATATCCACAGGCAGCGCATACAGTTCCTTGATATTCTTTAGGGCACTGGTGACCTGTGAAAGACCCAGCCTGTCCACTGGTCCATTCTCCGTCCGAACGGTCTCCTTTTCGTCCACTACTTCCCTGGTTGGCTTTCCAATAGCCAAATTGTCTTTATACTCCACCGTTCTGACTTTCCTTTTATCTCTCACAACATACTGTTCAAGCTCACTAAGCGCCTGTTCGGCTTTATCCGTTGCCATATCAGCAATCTGTAATAGCCGGGCAATGCGTTCTGCGTCTTTATCGGAAGATTTCTCCCTTGCTTTTTGGAGTGTTCGCTGTGCATACTCTGCTCTTTTATCTACCCAGCCGTCTCTTGCACATCTATCTTTCAATGTGTCAATCGAAACAGAATACTTCTTTGCCAATGTTTCAAGGCTACAAGGCTTCTTCCGAATGTCCGTCACGTATTCGTGCTCTATAGCCACCCATGAGATACATTCCGAACGTTCGTTTTTCCTGCTCGCAGTGCAATCCGAACGCTCGCCATCCCAGTTATGGGTACTTTTCCACCGCCGCACCGTTCCCGGAGGTACATCCAACTGCGCCGCAATGTCTACCAGCTTCATGCCCTGCTTATACATCTCATATGCCTTATCACTTAATGGATTTTTCTTTGCTGCCACTGACTACCTCCTTTCTGGCAATAAAAAAAGATACCGCATCCTTTTGGGATATGGTATCTTTATACTTGGTAGTCAACCGGAATTGAACCGATGCCTTGTCTATCAACCTGTTCTGCCAGCCTAAACTATCTTCTACCAAGATAATCATACCATACCTTTCCTTCTCTTTCCACTGGAAATGCCTAAATTCCTCTTCGTCCTCCGCGTCTTCCCCGTGTAATTCTCCTCTGGTCGCTTCGTCTGCCTCCCATCTGGGCATCGGCGATATTCAAAAACTCATTTGTTTTCCGCCGGTCTTCGGCTATCTGTCGTTCTCTCTCTGCTGCCTGTTTTGCCGTGTAGGTCTTCACCTCATACCCCGCAGACTTGGCATTTTTCATAATCTGCTCCGCTGACAGAGAAATCTCTTCGCCATTGTCCTTATACACTTGCCCGTTTCTGATTACAAACCGGGACATACTGCCCTTCATATTTACATCAAATGCAACTGTCCCCTTATCGCTTATGCCACTGCTGGCACCTCTGCCACCCATTACAATTTTGTTCTCCTTCTCTGTTCTCGTATTTTTCTTCTAAGGGTCATAAGCGCTCTTGCATCTCCATCATCCTGTTTTACGTTGTTAAGTAGTGTAGTAATATGCTCATCTTCTTTCATAAGTGCTAAAGCCGCTCTGTTGATAGCATTTACCGTTTTGGCATTATTGGCGTTTTCAATAAGCCTGTCCACTCTTTCACGTTCTCCTCTATAATCCCAACCGCTACTATTAAGCACATCTTTCTCAGCTTTATCTTTGTCGAGAAAGGAAATTATTTTCCCTTTATCATTAGAACTATGCCCCATGCCACTGGAGCTACCACGCCCACCAAAAAACTGCAAATTCATCTTCATAATTTCACCTTTTCTTTTTATACATAAATTCAAGATTTTTACCTGTCCAGTCAACTTCACTTGCTAATACCGTCTTTTTCACAACCCTAAAACCTTTCTTAGGAGTGCCAAATGCCGTTTTAGTCCACTTTTCTGCTTTTGAAGGATTAATAAAAATCCAATCACCATCATTTATTTGCTTTCCGGGTGTGGCTCTATATATTGTTATTTTAGAGTCGGGATTGTTCATAGCATTTTGTATTATCTGTAAATCGTAAGTATCTTTCTTACTATTTTCAGATAATCTATCTGTTGCTAAATACATCCTGTCAAGTGTTATTCCTGTCCCCGCTGCCTTTGCGTAACCTTTATTTCCTTGATAGGATAAATCTGATGAAGCGCCCCGGCCGCCAAAATACTGCAAATCCATTACCATTGCGCTACCTCCGCTTCATTCCACTTCTCGCTAAATGCCTTAACCCGCACGATATTTCCCTTGCACTCTTCCGGCACCTTGCCGTAGAAGATAATCTGTGTAGGTTGCAGCCTGTCCACCATCTCAAAATAACCGTCAAGAAACTTCCGCTTGCGCTCCTTGCTGTTCTGCGTACCCACGGAAGATATTGCCACCACACTGTGTGTAGGTTCTCCATCAAAGCACCATTCAAAGGAAGACTTGTCGCTCCAGCATATGGTAGGAATTACCCTTATGCCATGCTCCTGCCAGTATGCGGCCAGCCAGTGCTTCCGATAGTGGTTATATATCTGCAGCGCCTTGGGGAAATCCGTATACATAGAGAAATCCGGGGACATCACATATGCGAACTGCTGCAGGGTGCTGATATATCTGTCTGGGTCTGTCCACAGGCGCATGAACTGGTAATCGTCAAGGAAGAAATGCACTCCCTTCTTTTCCCTGTCCTTGGCGGTGCCGGCATAGTTATATCCAATCCAGTCGCAGCCTTCATATTGCGTAGGTGCTATCTGCGGTACCTGGTATTCCCCGATGCCGTCATATATTGCTCTCTGCACGTTTTCATAATTTCTCTGTGTCTTATACATTCTTCCTCCCGGATAAAACAAAAAGAGCCGATACACGGATTTCTCCGCATATCGGCTCTTAGGCGCTACTTGATGCTAATTACATTATTTGAAAAATATTCTTTTTGTTCTCTTCGCTCACCATTAACTGTAATTTGTTAAAGTCGCAATCATACCCAACACCAAAATGTTTCATGATTTTTTCAAGCTCTTCCCTTTGGGTATCATCAAAGTATCTTTCTAAAAAGTCTTTCTGCATATTTTTATCGGTTACTTTGTGTTCATAAAGAAGCACACTGGCATCATGTACTATCATTTCATTCATAACTGTCCCACCTACACTTTATCATTCATATTAGAATTATACCATACTTTTTATTACTTTCCACCATATTTTGAAATTTTAACAAGAATACCAGCTATCGAGTTCTGATAGCTGGCATTCTTATATTAATCTTCTATTTTACCTCCATATTTGGGAAAGTGTCCATATAATGCAGGAAATACCTCTTCCCACCTTCCATCTTCCATAAAGTCTTTCGCAACAAACTCACAGAAATGATATTCGATTGCTGGCTCATGTTTCATAGCGGAAATGCTACCACCAAAAATAGAAATAATATCACTCTCAAATTCTGCATTTGATACAGGCAATCCATTATCTATTTTTGACCTATACTTATCCATTACATCCATGATTTTTCTTTGTTCGCTTTTAGTTACTTTGTACTCCCTAAAAGTTGTATTAATTTTTCCCATTACTATTCCCCCAATCTATTGTAATAAGGGAATTATATCACTACTACAATTGCAATTCAATTCTTAAAATACCATTACCGTCGACAAATTACGACAATCTTATTTCACTACCTGGAATTTCTTTCTTCTCTTTGCCGCATAGCTGTTAGTAATTTTGTACCTGATACATTCTCGCCGCCACATATACTTTCCTTTTCCATCATAGTTCCTACACTCTTCGCATACAAAACATGGTTCGTCCATTTCCCCGGTACAGTTATCCCAACACTCGGTACTGTTTGCGCAATGGTTACATATACAGTCACCACACGGAATTGCGGCGGTACTGATAGCTTTCTTTGGCGGCTCTGGTGTTGGTGGTATCATGCCAAATTCTTCAAGTGTTATCTGATGGTTCATAAGCTTTCCGGTTTCTCGCACCGCTCAAATTCAATCACCCACACCCACGGGCTTGCATCCCAGCCGTAACGGTCAAGGTCGGATTTCTTGACGGTGGAGTTCCAAATACCAATAAACTCCAGCAATGGTGGCTCTAGCCATCCAGTATTCATGCAATCCGTACATCCATAGACTCCTAATCCGGCATGGTTGCATTTGACACCTTCCGCACCTTCTTTCAAAGCGTCATTATTTGTCATATCTTTAAGCCGTTCCACCCTCACATCCGTAACCTTAAGCCAGATACGTGCCGCTTCTTTCGGCATGTGGATGGAAGGGTGATATATTATTTTTGATGCTTCCTTAAATGTTTGCAAATCTGCCAGCTTATCATCTGCCCTGTAAATATACGTTCCTTCTTCGTATCCTTCACCCCATGTCTCCCGGACGTATAGGATGTCGCCCGGCTCATATTTCATATCTACCAAACACTTAATAAATTGTGCATCTGGAATATCGGGATTGCTTTTCCTTGCCGGGCTGTTCAATACATTGTCTACCTTTTCTGCCTTGATAATCCGCCGGGTGCAAGTCTTTCTCCCGTCCAGAATCGCCCGTACCATTTCGGTATTGAATAAAATCGGTTTAATTGCCATCTACTCCACCGCCTTTCACAATCTCGATTGCCTTGCCTATGCACTCTTCTATGCATTTTTCATACGGAGTGCCTTTATAATAGTGCATTTCTTCGTTTCCATAGTCTTCCAACTGCTCCACAGCCTTGTCCGGGTCATAGGCGGTAGGTTGTCCTTCCAATTTGTCTGCTCTCCTGTTCCATTGCTCTATTGCTTCTTCCTTTGTATCCCCATATGCTGTATTCGCTAAGCAATCATCACATGACACCCAAGGTGTGCTTGTGTTCCAAATACGCATGTTCTTCCCCCCACAAAACGGGCATGGCTTAAGTTCTTCGCTCATTCTTCATTCCTCCAATCTAACTTCTGACCGCAACTCGGGCAATATTTGCAAAATTCAATTTCTACTTCACCGCACGCAGGACATTCTTTATACATGCATCTGTCGGTAGGTTCCTTCGGCTCCTGTTTTTCTCTGGCTTCCAGCAGACTGTTAAATGTAAATCCACGTTTTACGCATTCATCCTCGAATTTCATGTAATCTTCCATGTTCTGCAGTGAAATTCTTCGTTCTGCCATAGCCTTGCAGATGTCTACGGACTTCCTGCATTCTTCCGGTGTGCCGATTGCACGGTACTCTTCAATCAAATTTTCTGCGGCTGCAAGGTCACACATATTATCCAATGCATTTTCAACAGTAAGCCCATGCTTTCTGTATTGCTGCACCTCTTCCAGTGCCTTTATTGCCATCTCGTAACCTTGGATTTCGTTTTTTCTCTCGTAATTCTGTGTACACATTTTGGCTAAATCAATAGATGTCTCAAGTTCTTTAATTGCTACTTCTTCTGTCATTTTTACTCCTTTCCCGGCTCCAGTGCCGGCAACAGCCTGTCATGCAATCCTCGTAGCTTATATAGCGCCCGGTAGCCGTGCAATGGCTCGTAGAACCGCTTGTGTGGTTATGCCGGCAGTTGTAAATGCAACTCCGCCTTTATTACTTGTTTGTGTTAATCTTTCCATGCTTATCTCCCTCCTAAAAACGTGTTCATCATGCTTTCTTTCCACGGTGCTGATGCACTGGGTTCCTCCGGTTTGTACGGCTCCGGCAGTGGCATCCAAGCTGTAACCTCACATTTTTGCCAACCATTCGTGAAAAACTTCCCATTCCAGAATGCTCTGAATGGGTAGGGATCGCCTTTAATTGATACAAGATATAACTCCAATGGCTTGTTATCAAATATCTCATTTTCTTTCGGCTCTTCCGGCAGTCTTTCTTCTACCGGTATCCATTTCTGCTCCATGTTATTTTCCTCCTATCCTTTCTCTTATTTTTTTGCCCTCGGATTGATTTTCAGCCGTACCTCATCCCATTCTTTCCACAGCCAAATGGGAATGCCCTTCTTGGGGTCCTCCAGTTCCTGCTCATGCAGGGGCTCGATATGGTAAATCTTGTGGTACCGTGCCCCTGTCACGCACAGATGCCTGGCGCTGCTTATGGATATGCCGAAAAAATCCGCTATTTCTTTAGCCGTCAATATCCGATATGGCTTTTGGTTCTTTAATAGCTGGTATTTTGTTTCTTCCATGTTCTTCTCCTTACATGCCTGTCATAACACTCCCAACCGTCTGCGTCAGCGGGTCAACCGGCATTTCCATTACTACTCCGGCTTCCTCGTATAATGCCCGTATCCATGTATGTACCTCGTTCTTGTCCGTCTGGTACCGCAACAGCAGCTCTTGCATATATTCTTCTACACGGGTAAGCCGTTCTTTGCCGAAGCCATATTCCTCCGCCAGAGCCGTGAAGAAGAAAAGCATATATCGTGTTGCCTGTTCATTGATGGTGTTCTGCGGTGCAATCTGCTTCTTATCCAGCCAGTACTTATAGGTGCCCTTTCGTGCCGTAATGTCCTTTTCGGTGTATTCCTGCCACTCTACCGTCCATCCGGCCTTATCAAACAGTCTCTTACTTATTGCCTTAAGGTCAACATTCCCTTTCTGCCATTCAGCTTCCATTTCATTTACCCTATTGGCTATACAAGAGATACGTTTTCCCTTAAATCCTTCTTTTCGCATAATCACGAAGGAACACATAATTCCCATTGCCGTCCAAGGTGCCCTTTCTGCCATACGGCTTTCTCTCGCTATCATGTTGCATTGCGCAATGATTTCTCTTGGTGTTAAATGTCTTTTTCCCATATCTTTCTCCTATGCAAACCGAAGCTGCCCGGTCTGCTCTGATTTAATCATCATGTTTCCTACCCGTTCCCCGTTTATCATGGCATCACCTCCGGCATAAAATCAAACAATGTCGGCTCGTCCACCTCATTCTCCGCTGCCTGCAAATAACCGACACCATCCCGGAAGTAATCTGGATTCAATTCACAGCCTTTTCCGTACCGGTGCATCTTAACTGCGGTCATAGGTACCGTCATAAGCCCTCCGAAAGGGTCATAAACCACATCTCCTTCATTGCTGTATCTGTTGATGATTCTTTCTACGACATCCAGCTGTAAAGGGCATACATGCATTTGTGCCCTGCGGCGGCTCTGTGTGGTGTTAAGAGTTCGCATACGGTTGATGTCGTCCCACACTTCCATCTGATTCCATGACCCAGGTGCCACTACCATGAAAGTGGCAGGAAGCCTTCCGTTCTCATCCAACTTCTTAGCCAGTTTTACATGTTCGTCATAGTCGTACACATTCTGCCTACTGTATTCCCGGTACACCGCCTGCAGGTTATCTACTGAAATACTTTCAATCTCGTCTTTGCTGATAAGCCTGTCTCCAGATGATCTCCAGTACCCATGAGCATCTATCTGCCACTGTGCCCTTGTATAATCATCCTTGCTCTTGACAACCGGAACATCCGCATATGCCGTAGTTCTGTCGGTCGGCAGCTTGCGAAAAAGCAGGATATACTCAGGGCATCCGACACCCATCTTAGAGCCATCCTTGCACTGCTCCGTCCATCCGAGGCGGTAAGTCTGGTTATTCTCCCTGACCACATCCGTCACAACCGTTATCATGCCGAAATACTGAAATCCATGCTTCATGTAATGCTCAATACAGAGTGCGTGGAATGGTTCGATTGTCGGCATTCCTGTTCCAGTCGCATTTCCAAACAGTACACGATCCTTTACGTGGATGGCTGCCACTCTGCCGGGTCGTAATACCCGGAGCAGTTCCGGTGTAAGAAAATCCATCTGTTCAAAGAACCTGTCAGTATCCTGATTGTGTCCGAAGTCGTTATAATTGGCACTGTATTCGTAATGATTTCCGAAGGGAATAGATGTATGTATAAGATCAACACTGCTACTTTCCATTGCCCTTGTTTCTTCCACGCAGTCACCATATACGGCTTCATAATGGTTTCCTCTTACCGTTCTTTCTTCTCTGCTTCCTTCCACACCCATCTTCCTTTCCAACCTTTCTGCCTTATTCGCAGAATTCAACCCATATTTCTTTACAATCTCAATCATCTTTGCAACCATATGATTGTGATTTTTCCATTTTTCTTCCAGTGCTTCTCGAATCTGTCGCTCGTTCTCCATGTATATAATGTCGATTACAACACGATCAGTCTGCAAAAATCGGTAGCACCTGTGTATTGCCTGAATGAAATCATTAAACTCATAGTCAATCCCAAGAAATATTTCACGGTGGCAATACCGCTGAAAGTTGCATCCGGAACCTGATAATGATTTCTTCGTTGCAAACAGTCGGCTCTTACCATTGGAGAAATCAATTACCCTCTGCTCCCTGATGTCATAATCCATAGCACCGTAAATATCAACGACACCTGGGATCGCTTTCAGAATGGCCGTCCTTTCACTTTCCAGATCATGCCACAGGATAAAGTGTTCTTCTGGGGATGCATTTACAATCTCCTGCATTTTTGCGACCCTTGCTCCAATGCTCTCCCTTTTTACTGCTGCAGCTTCTTTCAGTCCTTCCGCAGCTTCTTGAAACAGCTGCATCTGACCATCTCTGTCTGCTGTGTCACCGTAATGTACCGGAAGTTCATGCCACCTTACATCCAATTCCGGCAGATCATACCCATCATCAGAATATTTAGAGTCCAGATCTGAAGGTTTCGTGATGAATAATGCCCAGCTGCTTACCCACAACCAGAACTCATCTTCCATGTTCGGGTACAGCGTCAGATTATTCGCTTTTGTGCTATCCCTCTGGAAAAATCTCGTTAATGCCTGTCCAGTGTCCATCACTTCCAGATACCCTGCGTAGTGTATCAGCTCTTTGTATTTATTCGGTGACGGTGTCGCAGTGGCTACCAGCTTATACGGTACATTCTTGAACTTGTCCAAAAATGTCTGATAGGTTTTACTTCCGAAAGACCTAAGAACACTGGCTTCATCAAGAGATGTGGCTGCAAAATAATCCGGCCGGATGTCTCCATCCCTAACTCTCTCATAATTTGTCAGCACAATCTGACTACTGCTATGTTCCACCTCTTCCATTGTCCGGCAGTACTCCGGGCACTCATATCCAAGGATTTCTACTGCATCCCTGGTGAACTCCTGCTTTACTCCGAGTGGCAACACAATCAGTGCCCTTCCGCCACAATGTTCTGCTGCAAGATGACAGAACTCAATCTCCTGTATGGTCTTTCCCAATCCGAAAGACTCAAATAATGCTCTTCTACCACCCTTTAATGCCCACATCACTGCATCTCTCTGGTGCGGCTTTAATGCCGTATTGACTTTTTCTGGTTCTATTACAAAACCGCTGTCTGTTGCCAATTCTATCTTTGATTCTAAAAATTCCTTGTAAGTCATTCTCTTAATGAGCCCGATATATCGTTACCCCGGCCGGAGGCTCGGCTCCTTTCTGTTTTAATCAATTTAAGTATTTCCACTATTAAGCATGCAATTACGTTTGTTATTACGCTCAAAATAATATTTTCTATCATATTGATGTCCTCCTGTTTTGTTTTTTCAAAATTAATATGATAGAAAAAAATTTTTCAGAGTGTACTTTTTGTATTTTTTTACATATTTTTCAAATCCATCTCAATCTGTACTGCCGGCACATCTTCCCAACCTACACCGATATAGTCAAGTACCTTGCCCCATCCATACTGTTCGCCGGTCTGTTCATTTTTGATGCATTTATACATCCAAAATGCCCATTCCATAGGGTTATCCTCTCGGAGACGGTCAAATCTGTGTGGTCTTTCTTCCAGATGGATGCCAAAACCGCACATGGAGCATCCGGTTCTCTGCGCTCTGGTGGTAATATAATCACCATTCTCATGCTGCTTAATCTCACCGTAGGCAGTCGGTACAATGGTTTCCAGTGGTTCATACGGAATGGTATTTCCGTCCTTATCCTTAGAGTACGGCTGCTTGTAATACAGTTCCTTGAATACCTCAATATGTTCGTGATACCACTTGTCCATCTCCAAAGCTAACCGCAGTATGTCATTTCTCGTAAATATTGCGAATGGGGCAGACCTCATAACCGTCTTGCCGTAGTAATTACAGCCATGCTCTACCAGTGCCTCTTCTCTCTGCCCGCCCTCGGATGCCATCATGCCAAGGTAGGGAAAGCTGTTATGCTCCTTTGCCCAGTCATCACAGGGCTTCTCTTTCAGCCAGTAGCAGCAGTCGTTTGATACCAGAAAATCAGGATGCTTGTAATTGACTCCCTCATTTTCATTCTCATAACCGCCGAACAGCTTAAGCCATTTCTGTGGCAGTTTCATGCGGCTGTTCTTGGCAAAATGCCCCTGCTCTCCGCATTCGCCGGTGATAATAGCATGCCGGACAGTTTTATTGTCCTCGGTGGGATGTTGCAGCATATCAATCTTTCCGGCTATTCTTTTGCTGATAACAGGAAATCCGCACTCATTCAGCACCTCAACCTTGGTCTTGTAAGACTTCACCAGTTCAATCCCTAAAGCCTTGTGTACTTTCTGATTGCCCTTATCCTCTACTGCCGATACAGATATAGCAGGAACATGAATGCCTATACTGTGCAACCAGATAAACAATGTGATGCTGTCCAGTCCGCCAACAGATACATGGCATCCTTTTCCTCTCTTCTGCATTTCCTCGTAGAACTCATATGCCTTTCCCTTTTGCCGTTCCAGCTTCTCCGCATATGGTAGCTGTTGGAGATCCGTGAAGTTCCTCTTCATGTCCTGCTTAGCTTTTCGCCAGGCATTCTGCACGGCATCCGGCGCCGCATCCTCTATGCCGGTAACCTCTTCTTCCTGTTCAAACAATGATAATTGTCTCATTTTCCAAGTAACCTCTTTTCCAGTTCCTCGTAGTCATAATCCCTCTGCTGATATTTATTAAATCGATTATTCTTATTCCCCGCTTCTTCCGGCTTCTTTGGCTTCTTGTACTTGCCTGGCAGATAGTCCAAAAATGTATTGTCAGTCAGAAACCTGTCCGGGTTCTTGATGTACCGCTCCTGCGTATCCTGTATCCGTACCGCCTCCGCATAGTTCCGGACTGCTGCCATTACATCCTCTTCCGGGACATTGGACAACAGCACATCAACATACGCCTTTTCCGTCAGCGAACGGTTTCCCTTTTTCGGGTAGGCATCCCAGAATTCATCAAAATGCACCGCGGGGGATATAGGGGGATTA
>SAMEA104315432__coassemble_409_pt1 | contig 21864 bp, 26 predicted proteins | sample SAMEA104315432__metabat2_high_PE_016 | metagenome-assembled genome bin SAMEA104315432 (sample SAMEA104315432) | gut metagenome | biome: Monkey gut; feature: monkey-associated habitat; material: faeces | place: China | collected 2013 | reverse complement strand
TGTATTTATGTTTATCGAATCCATGGCGGATGCGGCTGTCCTTGCCGGCATGCCCAGAAAGCAGGCATACGAAATGTCGGCCCAGGCGGTGCTCGGCAGTGCAAAACTGCTTCTGGAAACGGGAAAACATCCCGGTGAACTGAAGGACATGGTATGCTCTCCGGCAGGGACCACCATTGAAGCCGTAAAAGTATTGGAAGAAATGGGCTTCCGCGCAACCGTTATTGATGCGGTGGATGCCTGCATTGAAAAGTCCAGAAATATGTAAACTTGACAAAATTTCAAACCTCTGCTAATATATCATCCGTGATTGCGTAACATTTCTGTAATAAATGTAATAAAATTGGTATATATTATGTTGGAGGTAACGAAAATGGCAATAAGCAAAAAGCTCCTTACAGTGCTTGCCGGTCTTGTTCTTATGACCGTCCTGCTGCTGCAATGTGATCTGGATGCACAAGCTGCTAACCATAATTACCTGAGTGATTACACCGGAGGTGCCGCAGCAGTATTAGATGCCAGGTCTACCAATACATCAAAGGTATTGAACGCAACAGCAAAGGAATTAAACTTAGACCTTGACAGCCTGAGCCGGGAAGAAGAATCTACTCTGGTCATGGCAAATGTCACCAGTGCACTGAATGTAAGGACAGAACCCGCAACAGATGCCGAGAAAGCCGGAAAGCTTTACAAGGACTGCGGCGGTAAAATTTTGGAACGTAAGGACGGCTGGACCAAAATCCAGTCGGGCGACTTAATCGGCTGGGCCAGCGACGAATATCTTCTCTTCGGGGAGGATGCGGAAAGTCTGGCAGCGGATGTGGGTGTCACGGTAGCCCATATCGACGACGGTCTGATGGTCAGAACAAAGCCCGGTACGGATGCCGATATTTACGGCGTGCTTCCCAAGGGCGATGAAGTAGAGGTATTGAGCGTGGGCGATGACGGCTGGGCCTGCATCGACTACGAAGGAGAGGATGGCTATGTCTCCACCGATTATATTACCATCGAGTTCAAAATCGATGAGGGCGAGACCATGGAAGCCATCAAGGAAAGACAGGCAGCGGAGGCAGAAGCTAAGCGCCATGTCAACTACGGACAGTATACCACGGATGCGGATACCACCCTGCTTTTGGCAGCACTTATCCAGTGCGAAGCGGGCGGCGAGGAGTACGAAGGACAGCTTGCGGTCGGTGCGGTTGTTATGAACCGTGTCAGAAGCGGCGCTTATCCCGACACCATCCATGCCGTTATCTATGCATCCGGTCAGTTTACCCCGGCACAGAGCGGTAAGGTAAACCGGGTATTAGAGTCCGGCAAGATTAAACAGAGTTGTATCGATGCGGCAACGGAAGCAATCTCCGGTGTGTCCAATGTAGGCGATCTGACTCACTTCAGAAGAAACAACGGCAGAGCCGGTCTGGTTATCGGCCACCATGTATTCTATTAAGCTATTCAAAACAATTTTTACGGAAATGAGAAAGAAGCATCCGGTCCGCAAAACGGCCGGGTGTTTTCTTTTTCTGAAAATACCGGATATTTACGCACTTTACAAAGATTTTATTGCCCGAAGGATAAAGATGTAGTAAAATAATTGCAAATGCGGAAACTATTCTGCAGAAGGGAGGATGAAGAAATGGATAACATGCTTTTTATCTGGCTGATTGCCCTGATAGTGTTAATCGTGATAGAGCTTGCTACCATGGGGCTTACCACCATCTGGTTTGCACTGGGTGCACTTGTCGCAGCCATCACTGCAGCCCTGCATGCGCCGGTTGTGCTTCAGGTTGTCTTATTCCTGGTAATATCCATTGTGTCTTTTATCTTTACCAGACCTCTGGCTGTCAAGTATTTCAACCGGGACCGCGTCAGGACCAATGTGGAAAGCCTTATCGGCAGACAGGGAGTTGTGATCAGCGAGATTAACAACGTGGAAGGAATCGGTCAGATTCAGGTAGGCGGTCAGGAATGGAGCGCCCGCACGCGGATGGACGGCATGACAGTTCCCGTAGGAACGGTAGTCGTAGTATATGCGGTCAACGGTGTCAAGCTGATAGTAGAACCGAAATAATGCCGGATCGCGGACAGCGGTTTCTACGGCAGGCAGCAAAAAATAAAAAAGGAGAGAATGTATGGAAGTCATTATTATTGTTCTGATTGTACTGATTCTGGCAATTCTGGTATCCTGTATCAAGATTGTACCCCAGGCTCAGGCATATGTAGTAGAAAGACTCGGTGCTTATCAGGGTACCTGGTCGGTAGGTATGCATTTCAAAATGCCCTTTATCGACAGAGTGGCAAGAAGGGTAAACTTAAAGGAGCAGGTAGCGGATTTCCCGCCCCAGCCCGTTATTACCAAGGATAACGCCTCCGTAAGAGTCGATACCGTTGTATTCTACCAGATTACAGACCCGAAGTTGTTTGCATACGGTGTGGAAAATCCCATGATGGCGATTGAAAACCTGACGGCTACCAGCCTTAGAAACATCATCGGTGATCTGGAAATGGACGAAACCTTAACCTCCCGTGAAATCATCAATACCAAGATGCGTTCCACACTGGACATCGCCACAGACCCCTGGGGTATCAAAGTAAACCGTGTCGAGTTAAAGAATATTATGCCGCCCCCAGACATCCAGAATGCCATGGAGAAGCAGATGAAGGCAGAACGAGAAAGACGTGAAGCCGTTACCCGTGCAGAAGGTGAAAAGAGAGCGAAAGTCCTTTCCGCAGAAGGTGAAAAGGAATCCGCCATTCTCCGTGCGGAAGCAGAAAAGCAGTCCGCTATTCTTCGCGCAGAAGCTGAAAAAGAGAAGAAAATCCGTGAAGCAGAAGGTGAAGCAGAAGCTATTCTTAAGGTACAGCAGGCATATGCCGACGGTATCCGCATGTTAAAGGAAGCAGCACCCGATGACAAGGTACTGAAGTTAAAGAGTCTGGAGGCCTTTGAAAAGGCAGCTGACGGCAAGGCTACCAAGATTTTACTGCCCGCAGATTTGCAGGGCATAGCTTCCCTGGCAACCACCTTCCGGGAAGTAGCCGGCGATAAATAAGAAAAAAGGAATCGCTGAGATTCTTATGATGCTCGGAATCTGCACAGGCGGGTTCCGAGTATTTGTATTAAAGGGAAAGGAATGGACATTTTTATGGTAAACTTAAAAGGGCGTAATTTCTTAAAACTGCTTGATTTTACACCGGAGGAAATCCAGTACCTTCTGGATTTGGCCGCAGAATTAAAGGAAAAGAAAAAGAAGGGCGTACTGCATGATACTCTGCGCGGTAAAAACGTAGCCCTGATTTTTGAAAAGACCAGCACCCGTACCCGCTGCTCTTTTGAAGTAGCGGCGCACGACCTCGGCATGGGAACCACCTACTTAGACCCCACCGGTTCCCAGATCGGCAAAAAGGAAAGCATTGCCGATACCGCAAGAGTACTGGGACGTATGTACGAAGGTATCGAATACCGTGGTTTCGGACAGGATATTGTGGAAGAACTGGCAAAATACGCAGGCGTGCCGGTATGGAACGGACTTACCAATGAGTTTCATCCCACCCAGATGCTGGCAGACCTTCTGACCATCAGAGAACACTTGGGACGCATCAAGGGCGTCAAGCTTACATACATGGGCGATGCCCGTTACAATATGGGCAACTCCTTAATGGTGGCCTGTGCGAAAATGGGCATGCACTTTACCGCCTGCACTACGAAGGAATATTTCCCGGATGCGACACTGGTAGCGGAATGTGAGAAAATTGCAGCGCAGACCGGCGGCAGCATTACCCTGACCGAGGATGTTACGGCAGGCACTAAGGGAGCAGATGTCATCTACACCGATGTATGGGTTTCCATGGGCGAGCCGGACGAAGTATGGAGCAGCCGTATCAAGGCATTAAGTCCTTATCAGGTGAATAAAAAAGTAATGGAGAATGCCGGAGAACAGGCTATTTTCATGCACTGCCTTCCCGCCTTCCATGACTTGAAGACCAAGATTGGCAAAGAAGTGGAAGCAAAATTCGGAATGTCCGAGCTGGAAGTAACCGATGAAGTATTTGAGTCCGCCCGGTCCGTAGTCTTTGACGAAGCGGAAAACAGAATGCATACCATCAAGGCGGTTATGGCGGCAACTCTGTAACAGGCAGTAACGACAGAAACGGAAAGACAGGAATATGACTTTGCAGAAGAAAGTAAAAACAGAGATTGCATGGCTCCCGAGCATCGACTCCACCAATGAGGAAATCAAGCGGAAAGCAGCGGAGGGCGCAGCGGAAGGACTGGTAATAGCGGCGGATATGCAGACAGCCGGGAAAGGAAGAAGAGGCAGGGCATGGCAGTCCCCCGCCGGCAAGAACCTTTATTTTTCCATCCTGCTCCGCCCTGAAGTGAAGCCGGACAAGGCGTCCATGGTCACCCTGCTTATGGCGGTAGCCGTGCAGAAAGCGGCAGCGGCGGTAAGTAGTACGGAAACCCTGATCAAATGGCCAAACGATGTGATTATGCACGGCAAAAAAATAACCGGCATCCTGACGGAAATGTACCTTAAGGGCGAAGAGATTGACTTTGTGGTCATCGGTACCGGCGTCAATGTGAAAGCACAGACCTTTCCCGAGGAGCTGGTGAATGCTTCCGACATAGAAACGGAGAGCGGCAGGGTGGTTTCCCGCAAAGAGCTCTTAGAAGTCATAGTGGATGAATTTTTTGTCCTCTACGAGGAATATGTAAAGACCGGCAACCTTCGGTTTGTGAAGGAAACTTACGAAAAAGCACTGGTGAACAAGGACAGGGAGGTGCTCATTTTAGACCCTGCCGGTGAATACCGTGCCGTGGCGGAAGGCATTGATGAAAAAGGAGAACTGCTGGTGCGCATGGCGGACGGCACCGTCCGTACCGTGTACGCCGGGGAAGTATCAGTGAGAGGTATTTATGGCTATGTCTGATGAAAAACAGGAAAAAATAGTGCTGTGCGGCGCCAATTCCTATGATATGAAGTATTATTTCAATGAAAAATTTAACGGTATCCCGGAGTCTGTCAAGAACGAGCTGCATATTCTCTGCGTCCTTTTTACCGAGGAAGTGGGCGGCATTTTTACCATCGGCTTTGACGAGGAAGGCAATGTGCTGTTGGAAACCAACGCGGATGACGACGACATTTATTATGACGACATCAGCAGCGGGCTTATGGTAGCGGAGGTGCGCCGCCACAGAAGAGAACTGTTGGAGAGCTTAAGCATTTACTACCGGGTATTTATTCTGAAAGAAGACTTCAGCGATATGCTGACGGATGAGGATGAATAGGTCATTTTTTATGATTGCAGGATGAGGATGAACAATGATTTTAGTGATTGACGTGGGAAATACCAACATTACCTATGGCGTGTATGAAAAAGGAAAAATGAAGGCAACCTTCCGGGCAACGACGAAGCTGCCCCGGACGTCCGATGAATACGGTATTCTGCTGCACAGCATGCTTTCCATGAAAGGCATTTCCATGCAGCAGATAGAAGGCACTATCATAGCCAGCGTGGTATCGGATGTGATGCATTCCCTGACGGGCGGCATCAGGCGGTATCTGGGACATTCCCCCATTATCGTGGGACCCGGCGTGAAAACGGGTATTAAGGTAGTGACGGAAAATCCGAGAGCTATCGGAGCAGACCGGATTGTGGATGCGGTTGCCGCTTACGAAAAATACGGTGGGCCGGTGCTGGTGCTGGATTTCGGTACCGCTACCACCTATGACCTGATAAGCGAGGAGGGTAAGTTTCTTGCCGGCATTACGGCGCCCGGCGTGCGTATCAGCGCGGAGGCACTCTGGCGGGATACTGCCATGCTGCCCCGTATTGAGATTAAAAAGCCTAAGTCCATACTGGCGGAGGAAACCATTACCAGTATGCAGGCAGGTATCTTTTACGGACAAATCGGCCAGACGGAATACATCATCAAAAAGGTGAAGGAAGAAAGCAGACTCAAAAACCTGAAAGTGGTGGCCACCGGCGGGCTGGGACGCGCCATTGCGGATGAAACGGACAGCATCGACATTTATGACAGCTATCTGACACTGGACGGCCTCTGTCTGATCTATGAGAAAAACAGGAAAAAGGAAGCATGAAATTAACAATAGGCAATGTAGAACTCAAGAATAATGTGATTTTAGCTCCGATGGCAGGCGTAACAGACCTGCCATTCCGTGTCCTGTGCAAAGAGCAGGGAGCGGGACTTTTGTGCATGGAGATGGTCAGCGCCAAGGCAATTTATTACGGTAGCAAAAATACGGAGGAGCTGATGAAAATAAGCCCTGCCGAAATGCCGGTATCCCTGCAGCTTTTCGGCTCCGATGCGGATATTATGGCAGATATGGCAAAGAAAATAGAAGAAAAGCCCTTTGCCGTTCTGGACATCAATATGGGCTGTCCGGTTCCCAAGGTGGTCAACAACGGCGAAGGCTCCGCCCTGATGAAAAATCCGAAGCTGGCGGAAGAAATCATCGCAAAAATGGTAAAAGCCGTAAAAAAGCCTGTCACCGTAAAAATCCGCAAGGGCTTTGACGAGGCACACTTAAATGCCGTGGAGATGGCGAAAATCGCGGAAGCCTCCGGTGCGGCGGCAGTAGCGGTGCACGGCAGGACAAGGGAGCAGTACTACGCCGGAAAAGCGGACTGGGACTGCATCCGGGCAGTAAAGGAAGCGGTGAAAATCCCGGTTATCGGAAACGGGGATGTGACCGATGCTCTTTCCGCAGAACGGCTTTTGAAAGAAACCGGCTGCGACGGCGTGATGGTGGGCAGGGCAGCCCAGGGCAATCCGTTTATCTTCCGGGAAATCACGGAATATCTGGAAACCGGCGTAATCCCCCCGAAGCCAACACCTGCAGAGGTGCGCGCCACCATTGAACGGCATGCAAGGATGCAGATGGAGGAAAAGGGCGAATACACCGGCGTCAGGGAAATGCGCAAGCACCTTTCCTGGTACACGGTAGGTTATCCCAATTCCGCAAAATACCGCCAGATGATTAACAGCATGGAAACCATGGAGGAGCTGCTTCACAGCCTGGATATGGTTTTTCCGAAGGAAGAATAGAAGAAATCCGGACGTCGGTGCATAGATTGTCCTTCCCCTGCATAAGGTACAAAGAAAGGGGACGGGCATGGAAGAACTGACGGTGGTTGTATTTTATATGGAAGAAACATGGGGCAGGGCAGAAAAAAGGATACCCTGGCATTTTAGAGCGAGAGAACCCTGGCAGTACCATGTGGAGTGGGAGCAGGAAGAAATACCGCATCTGTGCAGGGTGTACCTCATGCAAAAGAAAAAGGAATGGACGAAGGACGGATTTACTTCCTATATGGAGGGACTACCCATTCCGGGGGAAAGCGCCGACGTGTATTACTACTATACGAAGGCTGCGGCGACCTTTTTGCACAGGAAAAACGACAGCCTGTCCGCGGAGGGAGCACGGTTTTTACTGCGTTATTACGGGATAAAAACAGAAGCGCTGCTTTTGCTTGAGGATACGGCTGTCCGTGGAGAGGACTGGCTGTACGACTATGCCGGGGATACCCGTTATATGGGCATACTGACAGACAGACCGGGGGAGCAGGAAGAGGTGGCTGATTTTCTGTATGAAGAATACGGCATTGTGTTGCAGGTGGCGGACAGGGCCGGGAAATGGCATATTCCCGACAACACCTCCTGTCTTTTTGTGGCGGGGGAAAAATGGTACGGACTCCGTCCGGCGGACATCGGGCAGAGGGGAACACTGCTTTTTATGGGCGCAGGCGGGGAACGGACATTCGCAGGCAGGCTTCCGGCAGAACGGATAATTTCCGTGGAACGCTATCTGCGTGAGAGGGGAATAAAGTGACATTATGGAAAAACAGTATGCAATTTGTACAATTTTGCCCCGAAGGGCAAGGAAATTGTTGTATAATCGGCAAAATGTTGTATAATAGAAATTAACTAACGATACCGATTGGGAGGTACATATGGATAAAAAATTTTTATACGCAAACAAAGACGTTCAGACGAGAAAGGTAAACCGTTTTTCTCTGATTGGACTGGGGGCACTTTATTTATTGATCGTGGGTGTGTATCTGGAATCCTTCTTAAAGGGAAGCATGAAAATTCTTCCGATTATTGTGGTGGCCGCCGTTGTGGTGGTGAGCTGCGTACTTAACCTTATTGTAATCCTGAAAAACAGAGCAAGCGCGAAACTCAGGTATTTCTGTATGTTTGAGCTGTTTGTACTGGCAGGCGTTGTGGCATATTTCTACGACCCGTACTTTATATGCTTTTTAGTATGCATGCCTCTGATTGCATGGATCTTATACGGTGACAAGAAATTTATGGCAATTACGTCCATTCTGTATGCGGTGGAAAATATCGGACTTACGGTATACAAGGTAAATGTGGCAAAGAGCATTTCCTCAGAAAATGCCATGGAGAATTATTTTGCACTCGGCACATTGGTGCTCTTCCTGTTTGTATGCTATTATGCAACGGTAGTTTCCGATAAATTCAATGCCGATACATCCGGTCTTCTGAAAGAGGAAGCTGATGCCCAGAAGGATCTTTCCGAAGGTGTGCTTAAGGTAGCCGAGGAAGTAAGAAAGGGCGCACAGGATGCCATGAACATTGTGGACGAAGTAAAGGATTCCACCGAAGTGACCAGCCGTTCCATCGTGGACATCAGCGAAAGTACATCCGTAACCGCAGAAAATATCCAGACACAGACGGTTATGACACAGAATATCCAGGAGAATATCGAAAAGACTGTGGAGAGAGCCGCACATATGGTAAAGGTTGCCGATACATCCAAGGATATCAATACCAAGAATGCCGACATCATGGCAAGACTGAAGGAACAGTCCGAAATTCTTTCCGAGACCAACGGACAGGTTTCCGATTCCATGGGAAAACTGCAGGAAAACGTAGAAAATGTGCGTAATATCACAAAGACCATCTTCTCCATTTCTTCCCGTACAAATCTGCTGGCACTGAATGCTTCCATTGAAAGTGCACGTGCCGGAGAAGCCGGAAGAGGATTTGCGGTAGTAGCGGATGAAATCAGAGAGCTTTCCGAAAAGACCAGAAAAGAAACCGAAAATATCGCGACTATCCTGGAAGCACTGAATGCCAATGCGGTAGAGACCGCCGATGCGGTAGGACGTTCCATGGAGGTCAGCGATCAGCAGGATAAGATGATTGCCGAAGCTTCCGATCAGTTTGGTGCATTAAACGGCAATGTAAACGAATTGGTAGCTGATATTCAGGAAATTGATACCATGTTAGAGAGTCTGTCCAATGCCAACAACCGTATTGTTGACAATATCATGCAGCTTTCCGCAACCACAGAGGAAGTAACCGCTTCCGCACAGCAGTCGGCCAGCATGAGTGACAAGAACAGAGTAAATACCGAAAAGGCACAGGAAGTATTGAAGCAGGTGCTTGAGGTTGCCGAGAAAATGGATCAGTTCCTTCAGAAGTAATAATTCTTACCGAAAAGGAAAAGATTTTACAGAGTGAAACTTTACAGAAGACACAGTGTCATACGGTTCTTTCTTGACACTGTGTCTAAAATTAAGTATAATACCTACTTATTACAGGCGCAGAAAGCGGCTGTTGTAAAGGGAGAATAAAGAATAGGAAGGCGATTAAGATGGAATCCAAGAAAAATATTCTGACTTACGAAGGGTTAAGAAAATACGAAGACGAGCTGCATGACTTAAAGGTTATAAAACGTAAAGAAGTAGCACAGAAGATTAAGGAAGCAAGAGAGCAGGGTGACTTATCCGAAAATGCGGAATACGATGCGGCAAAGGATGAGCAGAGAGACATTGAAGCCCGTATCGAAGAGCTGGAAAAAATCCTGAAGAATGCAGAAGTGGTAGTTGAAGATGAAGTGGATTTAGACAAAATCAACATCGGCTGCCAGGTTAAAATTTTAGATATGGAATATAACGAAGAACTGGATTACAAAATTGTCGGATCTACCGAAGCAAATAGCTTAAAGGGCAAGATTTCCAACGAAAGCCCCGTAGGCAAGGCTTTAATCGGCAGCAGACTGGGCGACGTTGTAGAAGTGGAGACCCAGGCCGGCATCTTAAAATACAAGGTACTGGAAATTCAGAGATCCAATACCGCAGACTAAAACAGTACCGGGAGACCGGTTGAAGGAGTAAAACAGTGGCAGAGAATAATCAGGGACAACAGAATCAGGCAGCACAGGAGCAGGACATCCATCAGCTCCTCAAGGTCAGAAGAGAGAAGCTTGCCAATTTACAGGAAGCCGGCAAGGACCCTTTTCAGATTACCAAATATGACGTAACACATCACAGCCGGGAAATCAAAGACAACTTTGAGACACTGGAAGGAAAGACCGTATCCATCGCAGGACGTATCATGCAGAAGCGCGTCATGGGTAAGGCTTCTTTCTGCAACGTACAGGATTTGCAGGGCAATATCCAGACCTACGTGGCAAGGGACAATATCGGAGAGGAGTCCTATGCGGACTTCAAAAAATATGACGTAGGCGATATTGTCGGTGTAAAGGGTGAAGTGTTCAAGACAAAGACCGGCGAAATTTCCATTCATGCGGCGGAGGTAACCTTACTTTCCAAGAGCCTGCAGATTCTTCCTGAGAAATTCCACGGCCTTACCAATACGGATATCCGTTACAGACAGCGCTACACCGATCTGATTATGAATCAGGATGTAAAGGATACCTTTGTAAAGAGAAGTAAAATTATCAGCGCCATCAGACGTTATCTTGACAGCCAGAACTTCATGGAAGTGGAAACTCCCATGTTAGTAGCCAATGCAGGCGGTGCGGCAGCAAGACCCTTTGAAACCCATTACAATGCACTGGACGAAGACGTTAAGCTTCGTATTTCCTTAGAGCTTTACTTAAAGAGACTGATTGTAGGCGGCATGGAAAGAGTTTACGAAATCGGTCGTGTATTCCGTAATGAAGGTCTGGACACCAGACATAATCCGGAATTCACCCTGATGGAGCTCTATCAGGCGTACACCGACTACAACGGCATGATGGATCTGACGGAAAACATGTTCCGTTATGTTGCGCAGGAGGTCTGCGGCACGACCCTTATCCCTTATGCAGAAGAAATGATTGACCTCGGAAAGCCTTTTGAAAGACTGACCATGATTGATGCTGTTAAGAAATACACCGGCATTGATTTTGACCAGGTGGCAGATACCGCAGAAGCAAAGAAATTAGCAGACGAAAAGGGCATTCACTACGAAGATCGTCACGTTAAGGGTGATATCTTAAATCTCTTCTTTGAAGAGTTCGTAGAAGAGCATTTAATCCAGCCCGTATTTATTATGGACCATCCGGTTGAAATTTCTCCTCTTACCAAGAGAAAGCCGGACAAGCCGGAATATGTAGAGCGTTTCGAGCTGTTTATCTACGGCCGCGAAATGTGCAACGCCTACTCCGAATTAAACGATCCCATCGACCAGAGAGAACGTTTCAAGGCACAGGAAGCTGCTCTGGCAGCCGGCGACGAAGAAGCCAACACCACGGACGAAGATTTCATGAACGCCCTGGAAATCGGTATGCCTCCCACAGGCGGTATCGGTTACGGCATCGACCGTCTGGTCATGCTGCTCACCAATTCCCCTGCCATCCGCGACGTGCTCCTGTTCCCGACGATGCGCCAGGAGAAGTAGTAAAAACCCAGTAAAATCAAGGGGTTGCGGGCTTTTCAAAGACCTCAGGTACACCATTTAGTGCACCATTTTCGGAAGTTGATATAAAGAATTATAAGCTCAACTGACGGATACATTGAAAATCTAATAAAATGAAATTTACTTAAAATCAAGGACTTTCCTTTAGAAAAACATCTGAAGGAAGGTCCTTTTTTTCGTTTTCGTATATTTTCCCTTGTATACGAATTCTTCGGTGCAAGTATACGAAACGAGAGAAAACGATATGGTTAAAGATTCAATGAAAGGAGGCAGAGAAAAAGATGAATCACACAGCGTTAAGTGCAGCTCATATGGTCATCTATCCGCAAGGTCTTGGAGGTGGCGACATGGTTAAGATGAGATTGCAGGGAACAAAAGAGGATATGGAGTGGTTAGAGCATCAGTTGTCACAGATACCAAATGTTCAAATCACAGAATCCTCGGACATTTATCGGAACAAGGGAACAAGCAATTATTTCCGTAAGTATTTGGAAATTGAAAAAGTAGACAAAGAAAATAAGTAAAAGGAAAGGAAGAAAACCATATGAGTAAAGTAATTATTTGTGCAAATCAGAAAGGTGGCGTTGCGAAGACCACCACAACCTTAAATGTAGGAATTGGACTTGCCAGATTAGGCAAGAAAGTATTGTTGATAGACAACGATCCTCAGGGTTCACTCACTGAGGCGTTGGGGTATCAGGAGCCGGACAGATTAGAAACAACATTGGCTCAAATCATGGAATGGGTACTAAATGAAGAGGACTTTGATTTAGAGGCGGGTATTCTTCATCATGAAGAAGGAGTTGACCTTATGCCTGCAAATATTGAATTGTCCGGTGTAGAGACATCCCTTATTGGGATTATGAGTAGTGAAACCGTATTGAAAGATTATATTGGCTTGATTGGTGCCAAGTATGACTACATACTTGTGGATTGTTCACCGAACTTAGGACAACTGACACTGAATGCTCTTGTAGCTGCGGATGAAGTGATTATTCCGGTTCAAGCCGCATATCTGCCAATTAAGGGATTGGAGCAACTGTTAAAGACCATCAGCAGAGTAAAACGAAAAATGAATCCGAAGCTTCATATCATGGGGATTCTGCTTACAATGGTGGACTACAGAACCAACTATGCAAGCGAGATTACAGACGTATTGTATAACGTGTATGGTGCAAGCATTCACATTTTTGATACATCCATCCCTATGTCTGTCAGAGCGGCAGAAACGCCTGCAATCGGGGTAAGTATCTACAAGCACGATGCAAAAGGTAAGGTTGCCTTGGCATATGAAGAACTGACACAGGAGGTGGCAAACAATGGCTAAAAGAAATCTTGGAGAAAAAATTAAGTTATCAACCTATGATGAAATGTTTGGAACAGATACTTTTGGTCACGATGACCAAAAGACAGAGGGACAGATTATCAATATTCCTTTGTCAGAACTTCATACCTTTAAGGACCATCCGTTCAGAGTGTTAGATGATGAAAAGATGGAAGAGACCGTGGAAAGCATTAAGGCATACGGAGTGTTAGTTCCAGGTCTTGCGAGACCTAGAACGGAAGGTGGATATGAGATTATATCCGGTCATCGAAGAAGACATGCATCGGAGCTTGCCGGAAAGACTGAAATGCCTTTTATGGTACGTGACTACTCTGATGATGAAGCTACCATAATCATGGTTGATTCTAACATTCAAAGGGAAGATATTTCTATCAGTGAAAAAGCGAAAGCCTATAGTATGAAGTACGAGGCGATGAAGCATCAGGGAGCCGCCGGGGGAATCAGCTTAGAGAAGATGAGCGAACAAGCCGGAGAAAGCAGAAAGACGATTCAAAGATATATCTGCTTGGCAAAACTGACGGATGACTTATTGGAGCTTGTAGATAATAAGAGATTGGGTGTGATGCAAGGGCTTGAAATATCCTATTTGGATGAAGCACAGCAGAACATTGTATATAAAGTGATTGAGGAGCTTGGTTGTGCAATTAGCGTTGAGCAGGCTTCACGCATCAGGGAGGCAGACAAAAAGGGGTATTTGAATGAGGCATATATCAAAGATATGCTTACCTATGTGAAACAGCCGGTGCGAAAAGTAGTATTTAATCAGAAACGATTAGATTCCTATTTTGAGCCGAATATGAGTAATAGTGATATCGAGGAGCTTATCGTGAAGCTTCTTGATGAATGGAAGAAGAAAGGGGGTCAAGTATAAACGTGGAAAGATTGGAGTTAGAGTTTTATTATGGGCAGGAAGCAGAGCAATTTACCTTTTATCGTTTGCCAAAGGCTTTGATTACTGATGCCCGTTTTAAGGATATTACTAATAATTCAAAGCTTCTCTACGGACTTATGCTTGACCGTATGTCTTTGTCGGCAAGAAGTGGTTGGTTTGACGAAGAAAACAGAGTCTATATTAAGTATGCAATCAAGAGCATTATGGAAGACCTCAACTGCAGCAAGATGACTGCAGTTGGGGCATTAAAGGAATTACAAAGCATAGGTCTTATTGATATGATTCAACAGAATGGTATGGCAAATATTATCTACGTGAAAAATTTTGTTTCGCAAGATAAGTCAGAGCAGGTAGACCGGTCTAAAAATCAGACCGGCAAGGAAAATGTACCACACGTAAAAGACGAGTCTAATATTTCAACCGGTACAGAAATCAGACCGGTACAGAATGAGGACGAGGATGAAATCTGTACGGGTACATGTCCAGAAAGTGTACCGGAACCTGTCAGGAATTTAGACCCTAATAATAATGATTTTAATAATACCAATTTGAATAAGACTAATCATATCATTCTATCCGGTAGAGCAGATGAGATGGATGAGACCGCAGCATACATGGAGTTAATCAGGGAAAACATAGATTATGACCTGCTTATGAGCGATAAGTCATGGAAAGACAGAGAATATTACGAGGAACTGTATCAGTTGATTTGTGAAGTGGTGTGTGTCCCTAGAAAGACTATTCGCATTGCGGGTGAGGATTATCCGTACAATCTTGTGAAGAGCAAATTCCTGAAACTGAATTCACAGCATTTGCAGTATGTCATCGGATGTATGGAGAGGAACACGACGAAGGTCAGCAATATAAAGGCATATCTGATTACAGCTTTGTATAATGCACCAAACACCATCAATCATTACTATACTGCGGAAGTGAACCATGATTTGTATGGAGTGCAATAAGAGAAAGGTGTATAATGGAAGGAGCAGATTTACAATGAATAGATGTGTAGATATTGACGAGGTTAGAGATTGGGTTCTCGATACAATAGATGAAGCCGGGTTTGATGAATCTGAGTTTTCATTTATCGGAATCCGGTCATATGGTAGCAGAACTACCGGAAGAGCAACGGAAGACTCTGATTTCGATGTTCTGGTTGAATATGAAGGGGCGGCACGAGAAGATGACATATTCAACGTCCTGCATGAAGACGCATGCAGGATCAACGGAGTCCTGATTGATGCAAATCCTATAAAAGCAGATTGCTCGGGGACAATTGAGGAATATTTACAACGATGTGATGACAACTGGAAGGAACCAGTAAGACGAGTACGAAGAGGCAGATAGACTGCAGAAAGGAGCATATATGGCAACATACATAGTGCAGACAAATAAGACAGAAAAATATCAAAAGAATTATGGATTGCCATTTATTAATCTTATACCGGCAGTGGTGTGGAGTATACCAATTCATCAGAAGCTGTTTCCGGATGCTAATTTCTGGCTTACATTAGGGTTGAGCGGTGCTTTTGTTATTGGATATGTATTATTAAGTATGTTACCGGTGATAGCGGTAGTTCCGTGTGTGGCAGGAGCGATTATGTTTTCTGCATTGTTTTGGGCATTAGTGGATGGAATCGGTAACAGTATTATTAGGATACTGTTGAAAGTTGTGATTCTGGCAATTGCAGTTTTTGTTGAGCTTGCCATTTTTTCGAATGCGACAGAGCCATGGCTACAAAAAAAGGAACTTGATAAACCGAGGATTATTCGAATGGATAAATGAGGATGAGACATATATGAATAAAGACGATTTTATTGACTTAATTAAAGTGGCGGAAGGAATCTTGACGTTAGAGAAGGGCTGTAAGATATTATCCGGTGTCGGGTTTGACGAAGGAGAAGGAAATCATGTATTTCTGTTGTGGAATGTGTTGAGAAGAAATGCAGCATGGCATTACCAATGCGATAATAACTTGGATGCGGATGCAGAGAACTATGAGCATTTTGTGGGAATACTTGAAAACGAAAGCATGACACCGGAAGAAAAATACGCAAGATTAACAGCATAGATGATTATGAAAGCGAGGCAAATTAGCTTCGCTTTTTCTTTTTGGTCATTATGATAAGAAGGACTTTGATATTGACGAATGAGATTAAATAATAGTTTGGGGGTGAGGTCACATAGTAATTAAATATGTTTACGGTAGGGGTAGCTGTGCTACGCTATCAAAAAGCAGAAGGCTCTGGTTCCTATATGATGTGGGAGTCAGGGCCTTTCTTATTTTGCCTTCTGCACAGCTACGGGTGCCTGCTGTCAACATATGAGGGTGATAGACTTTTGGTCACGATGACCAAAAGTGCGCTTGGACCAAGATTGGGTTTTAGGGGATACCCTAAAGTGAACACCCTGGGTGTGAAGTGTTTTTGGCGTAAAGTTTATGCAACTTTAGGCGTATCCTGTTATCTTTTTTTTAGTTGTTGGTTCGATAGTGTCGAATTGGTTCGATGGTGTCGAATGTTTAGTATTTACAAGGGTTGTAGCTGTTCGATAGTGTCGAACAGCAGCTTCTGGCCTATTTCACTGTTCGCTGGTGTCGAACCGGATTTGTTCGGTGGCGTCGAACGGAGAATTAGGTTGTTTTTTTGTAATCAGCTTTTTTTGACTCCATATATTTATTGAAGCCATAGGGAAAGGAGCGCAGAAATATATGGTCAAAGAAGATTTGAAAGTCATAGCACAATATTATGAACTGTATACATTTCTTTGGCAGGAGCCAAGGACAAAAGAGCAAATTGCAAAATATGTGGTGGATGATTTGAAGATGGCAAAAAGCACCGGTTCCGTTTATTCCAATGATGTATTTGCAGGTAATCTTCCTTTAGTTATGATTGCTGACGACAAGGCATTTGTTGACCAGATGCAATACAGGGAGTTCATGGAAAAGTTTAGTACAGAGATTGGGGGAAAGAATGCTTATAAATTATTCTGTGAACCACCACCAGCACCGAAGGGAAAGAATACAGAGAGTGAGATTGGAAAGATTACCACAACGGAATCCCCAATTGTTCAGGAGCTTAACAAAAAACTAGGTAGCGAAAAGGCAAAGGTAAGTAAGCTTAAGAAAGAACTTTCGGAAATAGAGGGTAAGCACAAAAAAGAACTGGAAGAATTGAGAGCTGCTTTAGAAAAGGAGCTTTCGGATATTTGCATGAGATTACTTGATAAAACAAGTGAAAGTATTCTCGGAGAAATGAAATGCAGAATGTTTGTCACACAGTCCATCCATTCCACTCCAAGAGAAGTATTGGCAATGGATTACTTTTTGGATGACCCGGCTAAGACACTTGATGTACCGAAGCTTGTCAGTAAGTACGGAGGAGAAAAGGATTCCATTTATGAGGTCATAGGTGATGAAGATAAAAAACTTGATGTGGAAACCCATATTGACAGAGTAAGCAGAGCACTGTTTCAGACAAATATCTTTAAGAAAAGAGCCGAGGATGAAAGCAGGCTGCGTCTTGTCGGGACGGGGCAGGCAGGCGAAAAGAGGGATAAGTATAAAAAGAGGCGTAAAATCACAGGGACAGAAATCTATGAGAATCGTCTGCGTACCATAAATGAGATTCTTACCAATCCGGCGTTAAGCAATCAGCAAAAGCTCGCATTTTATGCTGGCTGGTCAGAATACAAGGGCAGCGAGTTTGCAGAGAATCTTGCATTGGCAGGAGAAAAGGGATTAGATGCCGGATATGTAATAAGGCTTTTGGAGAATCCATTGGAGCATGACAATTATCATAATGTGAGAGCCTTTTTGTTACAGGCACTAAAATCCAGTGAGGCACGTATCAAGAGAGAAGCAGTGAAGGAACTCATTTGTGGGGAATGGTATGTGGAAGCGGAATATGGTGGAAAAATGTGCAAATTTCAGATGATGCCTGTGGATGAGCTGGTAGCATTCAAGGAAGCGTTAGAACGGTTGCAGCTGGATGAGGCTATCAAAAGAGCAGAAAACCTTGTGGGTATTGAACGAGTAGCGGTATTTGAAGATGATGATGCAGGTAAGAAGCTTTTGGTGGAGCGTAGGAAAACAGAAAAAGAAAAGAATCTGGAAAGAGAGCAGGAAGCGATGAAACGAATCCATCAGATGGAAGTAAATAGCGGCGTGGATGTTCACGTTCCTGTGGATGTGGATTATGAGGACGGATTTGAGAATAGGGAGGCATCAAATGGAGAAGGACAAAAATAATCGTTTATTTCTTTCTGTGTCAGATGCAGACCTATCAAAACTTGATATGCTTCGTGGGGAACTTGGAATGAATCGTTCGCAATATATCCGGTATTTGATTGAAGGGCAGAAACGAGTGTTGATTCCATCTGTGAAGTACAAAGAACTGGTGTCGAAGCTGTCGCAAATTGATTTAAGTCTTAGAGTCATTGCCCTCAAGGATCAGATGTCCGCAGAGGACAAGCTTCTTATCTATACGAAATTAGAAGAGATAAAGATGCTATTTGCAGGTAAGGACACTTTTGGTCACGATGACCAAAAGTAGAAAGGGGAGAAAAGATGGAACAGGAAATGACAATAGAAGAATTATTTGAGTTTATGGAAGAGCACGAGGGAGAATTCTTTATCACAGTGGAGCTTTACGGAGAGGAGGCGGAGGATGAATAAGCTAGATGTTGTATCAATCCGTCTTGTAAAGGATGCTCCTATCCTGAGTGAGAAAGTAATTTGCAATCCGCAGGATGCCATTGAGCTATTAGGTAAGCACTTGGCAGATATGGATAGAGAAGTGTTGTGCATTATCAATCTGAAATCAAGCGGTGTTCCGATTAACTGCAACTTTATCAGTATGGGAGCAGTTGACCAGACGATAGCGCATCCAAGAGAAATATTTAAGAGCTGTATTCTGACAAATACGGCTTCGGTATTGCTCTTGCACAACCATCCATCCGGCAGGCTGGTGCCAAGTAAGGAGGACTGCATGCTGACGGATCGGATGCTAAAGCTATGTGACTTAATTGGAATACCGCTATTGGACCATGTGATAGTTGGTGGAGAAAATGAAGGATACTTTAGCTTTAAGGAAAAAGAAATGCTAACGTTTGAAAAGAACAAGTATCTGGTTGATTATAAGAATATTGATTTTCCACAGGTATCTGTTGCAGAAGAACCTGTAATGGAGGAACCCGTGGTTGCAAGAAGACACAGAGGAAGATAGAAAGAATCCCAAGACAGACATTGAGTGTTTGTTCTTGGGATTTTTTGCAATCAGGATAAATTGACTCCAAGTAAAAAGTGAAAGTAGGGTTCATACTTTCAAATCTATGGAAAGGAGGACAAAAAGAGTGAGCAGAGAGCGTGTATCAAGAGAAGAGCGAATGAGTGAGATTCAGGAGAAGCTTGAGACAGGAGTAAGAGAGATATTTGAATCCGGCAAGTATGAAGAATACATTGCAGCAATGTCAAAGTTTCCTCATTACAGCATCAATAACTGCATTCTGATTGTATCGCAATGTCCGGAAGCTTCTCATGTGTGCGGATTTCGTAAGTGGCAGACAGATTTTAATCGTGTGGTAAACAGAAACGAACATGGAATTATGATTATTGCTCCAATTACTTATAAAGCAGACGTTGAGGAGCCGGTATTTGATTCTGAAAATCATCCAGTGGTTGACGCAGACGGAAAGCAAATGACAGAGAAGGTAACAAGAGAATTTCAAGGATTTCGACCTGCATATGTATTTGATGTGTCCCAGACAAGCGGAGAACCATTGCCGACACTGGCAAATATGTTAAATGACGGTGTGGATGATTTCGAGAAAATGAGGGATGTATTGATTGCAATTAGTCCGGTTCCTATTTCATTTGAAGAGATTAGTGGTACTGCAAATGGATATTTCAGCCCTTCCGGTCAATGTATTGTTGTCAGAAATGATATGTCAGAGCTACAGACCATTAAAACGATGATTCACGAGATAGCACATGCCACTTTAGGACATGGCGGCAAGGAAGATAAGTGGGATAGGGAAACCAAGGAAGTACAAGCGGAGTCGGTTGCTTATTGGGTGGCGCAGATGATGGGGCTTGATACTTCGGAGTATTCATTTGGTTACATTTCCGGATGGAGTAAGGACAGAGAAGTCTCAGAGCTAAAGGAGAATCTGGATTTGATTAAAACCACAGCAGACAAGATTACAGCTGATTTAGAGCGGGAATTGTCGAAAAATGTCGAGATAACAGAAAGCATATGTGAAGAACAGGCGCAAGAGAAGCAGGCAGCAAGAAAAAAGGCAAGATAATTTTTTATGTTTTTTTGCAATCAGCTTTTTTTGACTCCAAGGAATAGGTGTAAGAACAAAATCCTACAAAGAAAAAATCAGAAAGGAGATAAAGCGTATGGATTATGTGATTGACAACGTAACCGTATCTGTTGAAAAGAAAAAGGATGCAGGCGGGGCTGCACTGATTGCCTATGATGTGGCACATGCAGCAATGAAGAATGAGAGAAAGGAGGAAAAGGAGAATGCTTAGTTTTGAAGAGTTTAAGGACTATTGCAGGGAGCATATTCTTGAAGCACTTCCGGATGGGTATGAGGATGCGAAGGTATCTGTCAATGAAGTGTTAAAGAACAATGGCAAAGCACTTACAGCACTCAGCGTATTGCCGGATGGTAAGAACATTGCCCCTAATATCTATCTTGATGGTTTCTACATGGAATATGAGCGTGGAACAGAGCTTGATACCATCATGGACGAAATGGCTGATTTGTGTGTAAAGCACAGCAATCCGTCAGAGGATTTCAGTAATATCGGTGAGCAGTTTAAGAACGTGGATTTTGTGAAGGACAGAATTATCATGGTTGCAGTAAGCAGAGAAAAGAATGCAGATTTACTTAAGGATGTGCCTCACACGAATCGTGAAGATTTGGCACTGATTTATAAGGTGTACTTAGGGAATGGAGAAGATGGTGTTGCAACCATTACCATTCATAACAGTCATCTTGATTTCTGGGGCTTGACAGTAAATGAGGTACATGAGCTTGCTATGAAGAACACCAGGGAACTTCTTCCGGTAACAGTGCAGTCCATGAATGAAGTCATGAGAGAGCTTTTTAGCAAGGATGGCATGGATGATGACATGATGGAAGCTTTGTTACAGGATATGCCTGCTGACCAGCAGATGTATGTAATCACGAATCAGTCCAGATTAAACGGTGCAGCGTCCATGTTTTATGAGGATGTTCTTTCAGATTTGGCTGAAAAGGTGGGTACAGACCTCTACATTTTGCCATCTTCTGTGCATGAGTGTATCGCAGTTTCCTGCAAGTTAAATACACCAGATGCCTTAGCGGAAATGGTTTCAGAAATCAATGAGGGTCAGGTTGCTGCAGATGAACAGCTTTCCGACCATGTGTATCATTTCAGTGCTGAAACCAAAAAATTGGCACTTGCAGATACCACAGTAGAAGCACTTGGTCTTGCAGTAGCGGAGAACAATACCTACGATGCAACCCAGACAACAACAGAGGGTAATCGCCCTCACAACCGCAGATAAGAGGAGGAAGAGAAGATGAACGTATCAGAAGTAAGACTTAATCTCATCAATTCAAGCACCGCTGTAAAAGCAATCGGAAGCTTTGCTTTGGATGATGCCTTTGCAGTACGTGGTGTGCGAGTTATGGAAGACAAGAAAGGAAATCATTTTGTTGCTTTCCCATCCAGAGAAAAGCAGGATGGCAGCTATGAGGATATTGCATTTCCGTTAAGTAAGGAGCTTTACGCAGAGATTACAGGAGCAATCCTTAAAGAGTATAAGCAGATGGTGGAGAATCAGACAAAGGAACAGGACAAGAATCAGGAGCAGGCACAGGCTCAGGACAAAGCCCAGACCGAGGACGCAAAAGAAGCCGCACCG
>SAMEA104315432__coassemble_396_pt1 | contig 22124 bp, 21 predicted proteins | sample SAMEA104315432__metabat2_high_PE_016 | metagenome-assembled genome bin SAMEA104315432 (sample SAMEA104315432) | gut metagenome | biome: Monkey gut; feature: monkey-associated habitat; material: faeces | place: China | collected 2013 | reverse complement strand
GGATAAAATTCGAAAAAAAAGAAGAAAGGAATTGACAAAATCGAACAGATGTTTTATTCTGATTACATCAGAACATTTGTTCTTCATGAAGGAGACAGACTATGGAAAGAGATGAAAAATTAAAAGCTTTGGATGCTGCCCTTGTGCAGATTGAAAAACAGTACGGAAAGGGAGCAGTGATGAAGCTTGGCGACCCCTCCGCACAGATGAATGTGGAGACCATTCCCACAGGCTCCTTAAGCCTTGACATTGCACTGGGACTGGGCGGTATTCCCAAAGGACGTATTATAGAGATTTACGGACCGGAGTCCAGTGGTAAGACCACCGTTACCCTGCACATGATTGCCGAAGTACAGAGAAGGGGCGGCATCGCCGGATTTATCGATGCGGAGCATGCCCTTGACCCGGTGTATGCGAAAAATATCGGCGTGGACATTGACAACTTATACATTTCCCAGCCCGACAACGGCGAGCAGGCGCTGGAGATTACCGAGACCATGGTGCGTTCCGGTGCGATTGATATTGTGGTAGTGGACTCTGTTGCGGCTCTGGTTCCCAAAGCGGAAATTGATGGCGACATGGGCGACAGCCACGTAGGCCTGCAGGCAAGACTGATGTCCCAGGCACTCCGTAAACTGACTGCCGTTATCAGCAAATCCAACTGTACGGTGGTATTTATCAACCAGCTGCGTGAAAAAGTCGGTGTTATGTTCGGCAATCCGGAGACAACCACCGGCGGACGTGCGCTGAAGTTCTATTCCTCCGTACGTCTGGACGTGCGCCGTATCGAAGCCCTGAAGCAGGGAGGAGAAGTCATCGGCAACCGTACCAGGGTAAAAGTCGTAAAGAACAAGATTGCACCGCCGTTTAAGGAAGCGGAGTTTGACATCATGTTCGGCAAGGGTATCTCCAAAGAGGGAGACATTGTGGACCTGGCATCCAACGTGGGCATTATCAACAAGTCCGGCGCTTGGTTTGCCTACGAAGGCAATAAAATCGGCCAGGGACGTGAGAATGCCAAGCAGTATCTGCGCGACAACCCGGCAGTCTGCGATGAAATTGAAAACAAAGTCAGGGAGCATTTCGGACTGCATGCAGAGGCAGGCACGGCAAATCCTGACGAAAAAGCGGAAAGCAAGAAAGAAAAATGACAGTGAACCGGATAGAAGAGGTGTCCTCTTCTAAAGTAAAAATATATATAGACGAAGAGTTCGCCTTTGCCCTGTACAAAGGCGAACTGCGTAAATACGGCATCAAAGAGGAAAAAGAACTTACGGAGGCAGCCTACCGGGAGATTACCGGGGAGGTACTGCCGAAGCGGGCAAAGCTGCGCTGCATGAATTTGCTGCAGAAAAAAGATTACACCCGTAAACAGCTTGCGGATAAGCTGAAAAAGAGCTTTTATCCGGAAGAGCTGATAGAGGAGGCGCTTTCCTATGTGGAGTCCTTTCACTATGTGGATGATGTGCGGTATGTGAGGGACTACCTTGTGTATCACGGCGGCTCCAAAAGCAAAAAAAGCATCGCCCATACCATGCTGCAGAGGGGGATAAGCCCGGATGATTTTGAAAAGGCTTACGACCTATGGACGGAAGAGGGCAACACCCAGGATGAGGATGCCCAGATAGAAGCCCTGCTTCAGAAAAAGCATTTCCGTAAAGAAGAAGCGGATAGAAAAGAATTACAGAGAATGTACGGTTTTCTTGCCAGAAAAGGGTTTGAAAGCGAAAAAATTTACAGAGCATTGTTTCGCTGAACGCTATAATTTATTCAATTTGTACGAAAAATTATACAACTGCACTTGACACAGATACTTTTTTACTTTACAATTTAACTGTTGTAAAATGCTTTTTAAAAGATATGTTTGGCAGATATTTTTAAGTTATCCGCCATACATAAAAACTTAATAAGGAGGTGCTCCTGTACATGACATGGTTGTATGTTTTGGGAGCGGTAGCGGTTTCGCTTCTTATCTCCATTCCGGTTACTGCAAAGGTTGCTGTAGACAGACGTAAAAAGTATGTGGAAGCAAAGTTAGGCGATGCAGATGCCAAGGCAAGGGAGATTATCGATGAAGCTCTGAAAACTGCGGAAACCAAGAAACGTGAGTCGTTGCTTGAGATTAAGGAAGAGTCCATTCGTACCAAGAATGAACTGGACAAGGAAATCAAGGAACGCAGAGCGGAAGCGCAGCGTTATGAGAGAAGGGTTCAGCAGAAGGAAGAAAACATCGACAAGAAAGCAGATGCTATCGAGCGCAAGGAAAGTAGTTTGGCACAGCGCGAAGAGTCCTTGAACAGGATGAAAGAGGAAGTGTCCAAATTAAACGAACAACGCGTACAGGAACTTGAAAGAATTTCCGGTTTAACCTCTGAACAAGCAAAAGAGTATTTATTGAAAATTGTTGAAGATGAAGTGAAACATGAAACGGCCGTGATGATCAAGGATATGGAGAGTCGGGCCAAAGAAGAAGCAGACAAGAAAGCAAAGGAATATGTAGTAAACGCCATTCAGAGATGTGCAGCAGACCATGTTTCTGAAACTACAATTTCCGTAGTACAGCTTCCCAATGATGAGATGAAGGGACGTATTATCGGTAGAGAGGGACGCAACATCCGTACCCTTGAAACGATGACAGGAGTAGATTTAATCATAGATGATACCCCTGAGGCAGTTATTCTGTCAAGTTTTGATCCGATTCGTCGTGAGGTTGCCAGAATTGCCCTTGAGAAATTAATCGTTGATGGACGTATCCATCCTGCCAGAATTGAAGAAACGGTAGAAAAGGCGCAGAAAGAAGTAGAGCTTATGATTAAGGAAGAAGGCGAAGCCGCTACACTGGAAGTAGGCGTACACGGCATCCATCCCGAACTCGTAAGACTGCTTGGTAAGATGAAGTTCAGAACCAGCTATGGTCAGAATGCCTTAAAGCATTCCATCGAAGTAGCACAGCTTTCCGGTTTACTGGCAGCTGAAATGGGACTGGATGTACGTCTTGCAAAACGTGCCGGCCTGCTGCACGATATCGGTAAGGCAGTGGACCATGAAATGGAAGGTTCCCATATTCAGCTTGGCGCTGAGTTATGTAGAAAGTACAAAGAGAATTCTGTTGTTATCAATGCAGTAGAATCTCACCACGGAGACGTGGAACCCACATCCCTGATTGCATGTATTGTACAAGCTGCTGATACAATATCCGCTGCAAGACCGGGCGCTAGAAGGGAAACATTAGAAACCTACACTAGCAGATTAAGACAGTTAGAAGAAATCACAAACAATTTCAAAGGTGTTGACAAATCTTTTGCTATTCAGGCTGGTAGGGAAGTTCGTGTTATGGTAGTTCCTGAGCAGATTTCAGATGCTGACATGGTATTGCTGGCAAGGGACATTTCAAAGCAGATAGAAGCTGAAATGGAATATCCCGGACAGATCAAAGTCAATGTAATCCGTGAAAGCCGCGTAATTGATTACGCAAAATAATGAATAATTGAATAGTTGAAAAGTGCAGGTGAGTAACCTGCACTTTTTTTACGCAGAAATGCATTTTATCCTTGTCAATACGGATGGAGTATTGTAAAATAGACAAAGCGTATTGTATTGTATACAATTATCCAGACATATTTTGCACAAATGGGAAATTTTGACAGGAGGAATGAGAAACATGAAATCCTATAAGGAAATGAGTAAGGAAGAACTGGCGGCATTAAAAACAGAACTGGAAAAGGCATATGAGGATGCAAAGGGCAAGGGCCTGAAACTGGATATGTCCAGAGGAAAACCCTCCGCAGCACAGCTTGATATGACAATGCCGATTATGGATGTATTGAACGCAGAAAGCGATTTAAGGACCGAAGCAGGCGTAGATTGCAGAAACTACGGTGTAATGGACGGTATTCCCGAAGCCAAGGCTCTCATGGGCGCCATGATGGGTGTGGCTCCCGAAAAGGTAATCGTATGCGGTAATGCAAGCCTTACCATTATGTATAACACCGTTTCCCGTTCCGTAACCCACGGCGTATGCGGAAGTACTCCCTGGTGCAAGCTTGATAAAGTAAAATTCTTATGTCCGGTACCCGGCTACGACAGACATTTTGCCGTTACCGAGCATTTCGGCATTGAAATGATTAACATTCCCATGACACCGACAGGTCCGGATATGGACTTAGTAGAAAAATATGTAAACGAAGATCCCGCCGTAAAGGGTATCTGGTGTGTACCGAAGTATTCCAATCCGCAGGGCATTACTTATTCCGATGAAACCGTAAAGCGTTTTGCAGCCTTAAAGCCCGCAGCGGAAGATTTCCGTATTTTCTGGGACAATGCTTACGGTATCCATGATTTGTATGAGGATGACAAGGACGAACTGCTGGATATCATGACTGAATGTGAAAAAGCGGGCAATTCTGACATGGTATATATATTTGCTTCCACCTCCAAGGTAAGCTTTTCCGGTTCCGGTATCGCAGCTATCGCAGCTTCCGAAAAGAACCTGGCAGATATCAGAAAGACCATGACCATCCAGACCATCGGTTACGACAAGATTAACCAGTTAAGACATGTCAGATACTTTAAGGACATCAACGGCCTGCGTGCCCAGATGAAGAAGGAAGCCGACATTCTCCGTCCTAAGTTTGAAGCCGTTATTTCTACTTTGGAAGCGGAATTAAGCGGTCTCGGCATCGGCGAATGGATTAAGCCGAAGGGCGGCTACTTCATTTCCTTCAACACCATGGAAGGCTGTGCCAAGGCAGTTGTTGCAAAATGTAAAGAGGCAGGAGTGGTACTCACCGGCGCCGGTGCAACCTACCCGTACGGAAAGGACCCCAAGGACAGCAATATCCGTATTGCCCCTTCCTTCCCCACCCCCGAAGAAATGCAGCAGGCAACCGAACTTTTTGTGCTCTGCGTGAAATTAGTCAGCGTAAACAAGCTGCTGGAAGCATAAAGTGTGAAAAACGGACGGCTGGAAGCATAATGAGTGAACAGCAGACAGCGGAAGGCACCATGAAGAGCAGATGGATTAAGGGATGAAGTTATGGCAGAGGAATTTAAAAGATTAAGCAGGGACTTAGTATATAAGGGCAGCATCATCGATTATTATAAGGATACTGTGCAGGTTCCCAACGGCAATGTGGTAAAATGGGATTTTATCGGACATAAGGGAGCGGCGGCAATCGTTCCCGTGAGAGAGGACGGTAAAATTTTAATGGTGCGCCAGTACCGCAACGCACTTGACCGTTACACGCTGGAAATTCCGGCAGGAGGCTTAAACGGAGCGGACGAACCGACGAAAACGGCTGCGGCAAGGGAGCTGGAAGAGGAAACCGGTTATCGCAGTGAAGATGTGGATTTCCTGATTTCCATCCGCACCACAGTTGCCTTCTGTAATGAGAAAATAGATATTTATGTGGCACACAACCTGATAAAGTCCCACCAGCACCTGGATGAGGACGAATTTATCAATGTGGAGGCGTACACGGTGGACGAACTGATGGATATGATTTACGATACCACCATTCAGGACTCCAAGACCATCTGCGCCATTATGACCTACGCGCACAAATATCTGCAGAAATAACATTCCGGCTGGGCAGAAATGTCGTGTCGGTTACAAGGACAGATAACGGAACAAAATAAAACCGGCATGAGCCGGACGGCTTTTTCATAGAATAGTAGAAAACGAGATTCTATTGTTTATGAAAAAGCCTTTTTTATTGGAAAAATACAGGCTGCGACTTATTCTGTGTCTGCTTGTGACAAGCTTTGTTGCCGGCATTCTGATAGGAAACGTCCTGAAAGATACATTGGTGAAATCAGGCGGAATCCTGAATCCGGAGCTGTTATATGAACTGAAATATGCTGCCATAGACAAAAAGGCATTCTTTTTCTATGTCCTGCGGGAGCGGCTGCTTATTTTCCTGATACTGATTGTGCTGTCCACCACCTGGCTCGGCATGGTGGCTACCTACACCTGCTGCGTGTGGATGGGCATTTCCTTCGGCATGCTGTGCGCTGCCTCCGTCCTGCAGTACGGTCTCAAAGGAATTTTCCTGATGATGGCAGGGGTTTTTCCGCAGGGATTTATCTATCTGCCGGTGTCCATCCTGTTTCTGGAATGGAGCAGGGAACTGTGCAGGACGTTATATTATACGGAGGAATACCCCGGTGACAGAAACCGGGAAATCCGGAAAAAAGCGGTGCAGTACCTGGCAGGGCTTGCCGCTCTTACGGCAGGGTGCCTGCTGGAAGGCTACATAAGCCCCGGTATTGTAGGAGGACTGCTGAAGGTATTTTAGAATCCGGCACAGCTTACTTCCGGCTCTGAGGGTGCCCGGCAATTTTAAGCCTGGCCTGGAAGCATCCGGAGGTTTTACTCCCGGCTCAGCATCAGCGCCTGCGCCAGCTTCGCAGCGGCGGTCAGGTCGGAAAGCCTGCTGTATTCCCCACAGCCGTGGCAGTTGTTCATACCGGAGGCAACCACCAGACCGTTCAGTCCGTGGGGATAGAAGTGGTTGTTGTCGCTGCCGCCGTAGGTAATATGCAGCTTGTCTTTAAGCTCCACAGAAGTACAAGCCTTCTTAAAACGGTTGGCTACCGGACTTTCCGGGTCCACACGGTAGGCAAGACAGAGCGGATTGGTGGAAAAGTTTACGGCAGTACCGGTGTCAGAAGCAATTTTTTCCACAATACCGCGAATGGCATCAAGCTGTGCAAATACCACATCGTTGTCAAAGCCGCGGACCTCTCCTGTGAGTTCACAGAAAGCGGGCACAACATTATCGGCTTCGCCGCCTTTAATGGTACCGATATTGACGGTAGTTTCGCCCACATGTCCGCAGGGGATGGCGTTTACCGCAAGAGCGGCGGCCTTGATGGCATGAATGCCTTCTTCCGGAGAAAAAGCGGCATGTGTTGCTTTACCGGTGAAACCGGCCGTAAAGGAAACAATGGCAGGCGCCTGATAGGCAGCCCCGCCGATATCGCCGGTCAAATCAAAAACATAGGCTTCTTTGGATTTCAGGCGGGAAAAATCAAACTGCCGGATACCGGCACAGTAGGTTTCCTCCGCCACATCAAACAACAGCTCCAGCGGGCGGTGCGGTTTTCCGTCTTCCTTTAAGGAAGTCAGTGCTTCGAGAATGGCGCAGACACCGGAAAGGTCATCGGCGCCGAGCACGGTGCTGCCGCCTGCGGTAATGGTGCCGTCTTCGTGTAAAACGGCTTTTTTATCAACAGCGGGACTGACGGAGTCCATATGGGCAGAAAAAAGAAGGGGAGGAAGGGAATTGTCGCCTTCCACATACGCATAAAGATTGCCGGTGGTGCCGCCGATTTTGCTTCCGGTATCGTCCTCTTCGTAAGGAATTTGTAAATTTTCTAAAAAAATTTTTATTCTTTCGCACATTTTTTCTTCTCTGAGAGAAGGATTGTCAATGGAAACCAGTTCTGAAAAAAGTTCCCATACCCGCTTTTCATGAATCATATAAAATCTCCTTTTATATTGGCATGAGGTTAAAAACTCTTGATTTTCCTACAAAGTTAATAGGTTAAGTGTATTATAAAGAACCAAAATTCCGCCGTCAAGGCAATTTGCAACAATCGGTTATAGTGTTTTTAACAAGGGAGCTATAGGTTCAAACTATTACACGCCATATTTAGCGGATATTAGCGCAAAGAAAAAGGGTGTGATAGGATAAGGCATCGAAAGGAGAGAACGCAGGTGATTACATTACAGAATATCAGCAAAACTTTTATAGACGGAGGAAAGGAAGTTCAGGCAGTAAAGGATGTAAACCTTACCATCCATGACGGCGACATTTTCGGAATTATCGGATTTTCCGGCGCCGGCAAATCGACTCTGGTAAGATGCATCAATCTGCTGGAAAGACCTACCTCGGGAACGGTTACCGTGGATGATAAAGAAATAACCGCTTTGTCTGCAAAGGAATTACGAAAGGCAAGAAAGAAAATCGGCATGATTTTCCAGCATTTTAATCTGATGCCGTCCCGGACAATATTCGGCAATGTGGCATATCCCTTAAAGGGAAGCGGACTTTCCAAGCAGGAGATAGCCGACAAGGTCCACAATCTGTTGGATCTGGTGGGCATTTCGGAAAAGGAAAATGCGTATCCCAGCCAGTTGTCCGGCGGACAGAAGCAGAGAGTGGCAATTGCAAGAGCGCTGGCAAACGACCCGAAGATTTTACTTTGCGACGAAGCAACTTCCGCGCTGGACCCCCAGACTACAAAGTCCATCCTGAAGCTGTTGCAGAAGGTCAATGAAACTCTCGGCATCACCATTGTGGTGATTACCCATGAGATGGACGTGGTAAAAGAAATCTGCAACCGGGTTGCGGTTATGGACCACGGCAATGTTGTGGAGGAGGGCGAGGTATTTTCTATTTTCGCTACTCCGCAGAACAAGGTTACCAGAGATTTCATCAAGACCACTTCCAATCTGCAGAAGATTGAGGAACTGGTGGAGGCGGGTTCACCTGTTGTGGCGCTGAAACCCGGCGAACTCATCGTGAGACTTTCTTACATAGAAAAGAATGCTTCCGAGCCACTGATCTCTGCGGTAACGGAAAAGTTCGGAATTATCTTAAATATTATATTCGCAGATGTGGAAATCGTACAGAATGCGCCGATTGGCGGTACGGTTGCCATAGTCAGCGGCGACAAGGACAAGGTGGAGCAGGCGCTCACCTACCTGAAGGAGAAAAATGTAGGAGTGGAGGTAATCAAAGATGGCAGAGCTGCTGAATAAAATCATTCCCAATGTTATGAACAAGCTTCCGGATTTCCTGGCAGCAATCAAGGACACCCTCGTAATGGTGGTCTGGTCAGGCAGCATTGCCTTTGTGCTGGGGCTCATATTAGGAATTATCATCGTAGTGACAAAGCCGGGCGGCATCCTTGAGAACAAGGTGCTTTACCAGATTTTGGACAAGCTGATTAATTTTTTCCGTTCCATTCCGTTCATTATTTTACTGACATGGGTCATTCCTCTGTCAAGAGCCATCATGGGTACTGCCATCAACGTGCCCGGCGCCATTGTTCCCCTGATTATGGGTACGGTGCCTTTCTTCTCCAGACAGGTGGAAAGCGCACTGGCGGAAACGGATCCGGGACTCATTGAAGCAGCCCTGTCCATGGGCTCCGGTCCTCTGGAAATCATTTTCCGTGTGTACTTAAGGGAAAGTGTGGCAGCCATTGCCAGGGGCACCACCATTACCGCTATCAGCCTGGTAGGTCTTACCGCTATGGCAGGTGCGGTCGGCTCCGGCGGTTTAGGTGATTTCGCCATCCGTTACGGTCACGACAGAAACATGACGGATGTTACCTGGGTAACCGTTATCGTAGTATTTATTTTAGTCAGTATCATTCAGGTTATCGGCAACATCGTGGTAAAGAAGAACCGTCATTGATTGACGGCAGAAGACGGATTGCCGATTGTAGAGAGGAAGGGATAAAAATGGCATTACAGAACAGAAAAATTATTATCATAGGAGCGGGACATGTGGGCTCCCACGCAGGCTACGCACTGGTTTCCCAGGGACTTGCGGAAGAAATCGTATATATTGATGTAGATGTAAAGAAGGCAGAAGCACAGGCGCTTGACATTTTTGACTCCACCGTATATCTGCAGAAAAGAGCCATTGTAAGAGCGGGAGATTACAGCGATGCGACGGATGCGGATTTGATGATTGTAGCGGCAGGACCGCTTCCCGACATGAGCAAGGGACAGACACGTATGGACACCCTGCGCCAGACCATCGCCATTATCAAGGACGTAGCGGAGAACATCCGGAATTCCGGCTTTTCCGGCATTATCTTAAATATTTCCAATCCGGCGGATGTGGTAACCCATTATCTGCAGCATGTGCTTGACTGGGCGCCGGAAAGAATTTTATCCACCAGTACTACGCTTGACTCAGCCAGACTGCGCAGGGCAGTGGCACAGGCAACCGGCATCGACCAGAAATCCGTATACGGTTATGCACTCGGCGAACACGGCGAAAGCCAGATGGTTCCCTGGTCCACCGTAACTATTGCCGGCAAACCGTTATTTAAGCTGATGGAAGAATACCCGGATACCTACGGAAAGCTTAATTTAGAGGAGCTCGCCGCGGCAGGCAAAGCCGGCGGCTGGATTATTTTAGGCGGAAAAGGCTCCACGGAATTCGGCATCGGCGCTTCTATCGCGGAAGTGGTAAGAGCTATTTTCGGTGATGAAAACCGCATTCTTCCCGTATCCGTGCTTTTAAACGGAGAATACGGACAAAAAGGTGTGTATGCCAGTGTTCCCACCCGCTTAAACAAAGACGGTGTGGCGGAAATCATCGAACTGGATTTGAACGAAAAAGAACAGGAACAGTTTGCGGCATCCTGCAGAACCATGGATGAAAATTATCACCTGGCGCTGACACTGTAAAAGCGCAGCCGGTGAGAGCACAGACGGCGGGAACATCCTGTAAAGGCGCAGCCGGTGAAAGCACAGACGGCATGAGAAATCTGTAAAAGCGCATCCTGCGTAAGATAAGAAGGTGTAAGAATGGATAAGGAAAAGCTTCTGAAAAAATTAAAAGAGATTATCCCGGATAAAAAACGCATTGTAGCGCATGACATCCCGGAGAAGTATTTGAGCGATACGTTGGGAAGGCTGAAGGGAGAAGCGGCAGCGCTTGTTTTTCCGCAGAGTACGGAAGAAGTCAGCAAAATCCTAAAATATGCGCATAAGCATGACATCCCGGTGACACCGAGAGGAGCGGGCACCAATCTGGTTGGCTCCACGGTACCGGTGGACGGCGGCATTATTTTAGATTTTTCCCATATGGACAAGATACTGGAGCTGGACGAAAACACCATGACCATTACCGTGCAGCCGGGACTTCTTTTACAGGATTTGCAGAAATATGTGGAAGAAAGGGGACTGTTTTATCCTCCTGACCCGGGCGAAAAGGCGTCTTCCGTCGGCGGCAACATCAGCACTAACGCAGGCGGTATGCGTGCCGTAAAATACGGTGTTACCAGAGACTATGTGAGAGGGCTGGAAGTGGTAACGGCGGACGGAAGTGTTCTTATTGCGGGCGGCAAAAATGTGAAGGATGCCAGCGGACTTTCCTTAAAAAATCTTTATATCGGTTCCGAAGGCACACTGGCAGTGATTACCAAATGCATTCTGAAGCTTATCCCCAAACCGGAGACTTCTTTGAGCGTGCTTGTGCCTTATCCGGATTTGAAAACCGGCATCAGAAGCGTTCTTTCGGTACTGAGAGCCAATGCCAATCCGACGGCGGTTGAATTTATGGAGCGGAAAGTGGTAAAATTGGGAGAGGATTTCTTGGGTGTGAAATATCCTTATCCGGAAGCCGGATCCTATATTTTACTTACCTTTGACGGACATGCCACCGAGGTACGGGAGAATGCGGAACGCATCCGCAAGCTCGCGCTGGACGGCGGCGCACTGGCATACCTGCCCCTGACGGATACCGCACAGAATCCGTCAAATGTCATTCCACCTGCGGCAGACATCTGGAAGGTCAGAGGCGCATTGGTGAAGGCTGTGGAGGCTTTCTCTGAACAGGAGCCGGTGGACATCGTGGTGCCCATAGGCAAAACAGCGGAATTTATTTCCTTTATCAACAAGCTGGATGAAGAGAGCGGCATGCAGATGGTAAGCTTCGGACATGCGGGAGACGGCAACGTGCATCTGTGCGTGGTCCGCGGAGACAGGGATTTAAAAACCTGGCACAAGGAGCTGAAAGCCAATATGGACAAGGCATACCATAAGGCATACGAATTAGGCGGCATTACTTCCGGGGAACATGGCATCGGCATCAGCAAACGCCGGTACTTTTTACGGGAAACACCCGGAGAAAATCTGGAGGTTATGAACCGGATTAAGGATGCCCTCGACCCGAAGCATATTTTGAACGATAAAAAGTCTTACATACTGGAAAAGAAATAGGAGTGTTTACCATGCAGAAATTATCAGAACGTACCAAGGATTTTACGGACTCTGTTATCCGGCGGATGACGAGAGTATCCCTGCAATACGGGGCCGTCAATTTATCACAGGGTTTTCCCGATTTTGACCCGCCGAAGGAAATCCTCGACAGGCTGGCGGATGTGTCCCATGAAAACTACCACCAGTATTCCATTACCTGGGGTGCCCAGAATTTCCGGGAAGCGCTGGCAGAAAAACAGTCCCGTCTCATGGGCAGAACCATTGACCCCAACGGAGAAATCGTAGTAACCTGCGGCAGCACCGAAGCTATGATGGCAGCTATGATGACCGTCACAGACCCCGGCGACAAGGTAGTTATTTTTTCTCCTTTTTATGAAAACTATGGAGCGGATACCATTCTCTCCGGCGCACAGCCTATTTACGTGCCCCTGTATCCGCCTGCCTTCCATTTTAATCCGGATGAGCTGGAAGCCGCTTTTAAGCAGCATCCCAAGGCACTTATTCTCTGCAATCCGTCCAATCCCTGCGGCAAGGTATTTACTCTCGAGGAACTGACCTTCATAGCAGAACTGGCAAAAAAATACGATACTTATGTCATCACGGATGAGGTTTACGAGCACATTGTTTACGAGCCCAACAAGCATATTTATTTTGCATCCCTGCCCGGTATGTGGGAAAGAACCATTTCCTGCAGTTCCCTGTCCAAGACCTACTCCATCACCGGCTGGCGTCTGGGTTATATCATTGCTCCGCCCGAAATTATCGAGGTGGCAAAGAAGGTTCACGATTTCCTGACCGTGGGAGCAGCGGCGCCCTTGCAGGAAGCGGCGGTTACGGGACTTAAGTTTGGCGAGCAGTATTACAAGGATTTACAGGAGAAATACACGGGCAAGCGCGATTTGTTCTTAAAGGGACTGGATGACATCGGCATTGCCCATACGGTACCGGAGGGTGCATATTATATTCTCCTCGATATCGGAGAATTCGGTTTTGCGTCCGATCTGGAATTCTGTGAAGTCCTGGCAAGAGATGTGGGAGTGGGCGCGGTGCCCGGTTCCAGCTTCTTTAAGGAACCTGTCAACAATTTAATCCGTCTGCATTTCGCCAAGAAAGACGAAACACTGAATGAAGCCCTAAACAGACTGGCGGATATCCGGAAGAAAATTCCGGTAAGAAAATAATAAGAAATGTTTCAATGCCCTGTGGAAAACCTTCACAGGGCATTTTTAAGGAATGGTTTGGGTATAGCAATAAGAAATACCGCCCATACCCAAAAGGTGAAAATGGATTGGGTATAAGCAATAGGAAATACCCGCCCATACCCAAAAGGTGAAAATGGATTGGGTATAAGCAATAAGAAATACCCGCCCATACCCAAAAACCAAAAATGGATTGGGTATAAGCAATAAGAAATACCCATCCATACCCAAAAGCTGAAAAAGGTTTGGGTATAGCAATAAGAAATGTCCGCCCATACCCAAAAGGTGAAATGGTTTGGGTATAAGCAATAAAAAACTCCTCCATCTGCTGAAAGACGGAAGAGTTTTTATTATGCGTATTTATAAAAGACTGCTTATAGTGGAAAACTCCATTGCCTATTCGTGCAAACATTTATTCATAATCAGCAATTTCATAAATGAGTTTTTCGGTGGATGCCCAGCCGAGACAGGGATCGGTAATGGATTTACCGTAAATGCCTTCGCCAACCTTCTGGCAGCCGTCCTCTATATAGCTTTCAATCATCAGACCCTTAACCAGGCTGTGAATATCTGCGCTTAACTTGCGGGAGTGCATAACCTCTTTGGCAATACGGATCTGCTGCTCGAATTTCTTGTTGGAGTTGGAGTGGTTCGTATCAATGACGCAGGCAGGATTTTTCAAATCTCTTTCCCCATACAGGCTAAGAAGAGTATTTAAGTCTTCATAGTGATAGTTGGGAAGATTCTGGCCGTGCTTGTTGGTGGCACCGCGCAGAACGGTATGAGTCAGGTCATTGCCGGAAGTCTTTACTTCGTAGCCGCGGAAGATGAAAGAATGCGCATGCTGTGCGGCGTATACGGAGTTTAACATAACGGAAAGGTCGCCGCTGGTCGGGTTCTTCATACCGGCGGGAACATCAAAGCCGCTGCAGGCAAGTCTGTGCTGCTGGTCCTCTACGGAACGCGCTCCGATGGCCACATAGGAGAGCAGGTCGGAAACATAAGGCCAGTTTTCCGGATAAAGCATTTCATCCGCTGCAGTCAGACCGCTTTCTTCCATGGCATGAATCTGCATTTTTCTCATGGCAATCAGGCCGGCTAAGAAGTCAGGCTTCTTTTCGGGGTCTGGCTGGGAAACAATGCCCTTGTAGCCTTCACCGGTGGTCCTGGGTTTATTGGTGTAGATTCTGGGAATAAGAATCAGTTTGTCTTTTACTTTTTCGTTTACCTTTGCCAGCCTCGTCACGTAGTCACAGACTGCAATTTCGTTGTCTGCGGAGCAGGGACCGATGATCAGGAGAAATTTATTGCTTTTTCCGGTAAAGACGTCGCGGATTTCCGCATCGCGCTGTTTCTTTAAGGCAATGAGCTCGGGAGATACCGGAAACTGTTCTTTAATTTCCTCAGGGGTTGGTAATTTACGGATAAATTCATACATGTCGAATACCTCTTCCTTTGTGTTTTTTTCGAGTGCATTATATACTAAATGCCGTTATCGTGCAAGAAAAACGCCGGAGAAGAATAAGAAAAATCAAACTTTTGGTCAGTTCCATTTCCGATACAACAGGAAGAGATAGAAAAAAGCGCTGAGAAGCTGGCTTAAAATCATGGATAAAATATAGCAGTCAATACCGAATGCGGGTATCAGGAAAAATACAAACAAAAGCCGCAGGGATAGGGAAAATACATTGACAAAAAAGACGCTGACGGCTTTTCCCAGTCCGTGAAGGATGCCTGATAAAGTGGTGCACAGGTATAAAAAAGGACAGAGCAGACTCAAAGAACGTATGTAGCGGCCGGCAAGCTCACTGTGGAAAAGAAAACGACCTAAAAGCGGCCCGGACAAAAAGAAAAACAAAGTACAGGCAGCGCCTAATAGAAGGCAGGAATAAATGGTTTTTAAGGTAGTATTTTTAACTGCATCTGCATTGCCCCTGGCGTCGGCCTCCGAAACCATGGGAAGAAGCAGAAGGGACATGGAGCCGGTCAGCGCATTCGGGAAAAATAAAAGCGGGAGCGCCATACCGGTAAGCACTCCGTAGACACTTAACGCCGTCACGGAGTCATAGCCGTACCGGCAGAGACGGGAAGGAATGGCAACTGCCTCCACACTCTGCAAAAGGTTTACCACAATGCGGCTGACGGTAAGCGGAGAAGCCAGTACCAGCAGATTCTTGACGGCATGAAAACGGGAGATGCCAAACACAGCTGTGTTTGACATTGGCATAGTGTGCTTCCCGTCACCTGCGTTTGAACACGGCAGAGAGGACTTCCCGTCACCGGCTTCCTCCCGGTAAAACCGGAAATAGATGGCAAGCAGGGAAATTAACATGGCGGCACATTCGCCCACCACAAGACCCACAACAGCAGCGTTGATATGAGGAACCGTATGAGACCGGCGGGCAAGAAAATCCGCTGCCAGAACACAAAAAAAGCGCATGAACTGTTCAATTAACTGTGTGGAGGAAGGTAGCATGGTTTTCTTGATACCGTAATAATAGCCGTTAATACAGGAATGTACGGCACCGGCAGGGATGGACAGGGCGATGATACGCAGCATGGAAGCCGTCCTTGCCTCTAAAAGAAAATGTACGGCGACAAAATCCGAAAACATCAGCAGAAGAAGCATGCAGGGAACGGAGAGAAGCAGGGACAGAAACAAACCGGTAAAAAGATAGCGGTAACTGTCCTTGCAGTTTCCCTTTGCCACACTTGCCGCAACATATTTGGAAATGGCAGTCTGTATGCCTGCGGCGCACAGAGAAAAAGAAAGGGCAAGTACCGGGCTTAAAAGCTGGTAAATGCCCATGCCCTCCTCGCCAAACAGACGAGAAAGATAAATACGGTAAAAGAAGCCGATGACACGGCTTAAAAGTCCTGTCAACGTGAGAATAAGAGTGCCTTTGATAAAGGTCCGGTTTCTGCAAAAAAGCATGGGAACCCCTTACTTTTTTCCATATTATATTCCGGACGCACAAAGAAAATGACAGTTATAATTTCATGTAAACCGGCTGGTGCTTTTCGTAGATGCAGTAGTATTTGAAACCGCAGTCCGTTAAAATTTCCGAAGCAAGGGAAAAATCGGATGCCACATCAGAAGCCTTGTGGGCATCGGAGCCGACGGTAATCAGACTGCCACCCAGTTCGTGATAACGGGCAAGCAGCTCCCGGCAGGGACTTACGTCCTTAGTACCGCTCCGCAGACTTCCGGTGTTAAGCTCCAGCCCCTTTTCCTTTTTTAAAAGAACGGAGAGTATTTCGTCCAGGATATCCTTGTATTTATCATAGGAATAATTCCGGTCCTTTTCCTTGCCGTAGCGGACGCAGTAGTCTAAGTGCCCGGCAACATCAAAAAAATCAAATGTTCTTAAATTCTCAAGCTCCGCCAGGAAATATTCCCGGAAGGCTTCTTCCTCACTGCGGCCTTCAAAAAAATCGGGATAGTAGGGGTCACGACCGTTTGCCAGGTGGGTGGAACCGATGATAAAATCGTATTCGTGCGTGCCGGCAAAGGTATTCAGCTCCTTGATGAAACGGGGGTCCAGCCCGATTTCCACGCCGAGCCGGACACTAAGCCTGCCGTCGTATTTAAAACGTGTTCTGAGAAAATCGTAAATATAAGAATCTGCATTCAGAAGAAAGGTTCCTTCGGGAGTGTCCTCCGTGACAGGATACCCCATATCCATATGCTCCGTGAAAGTGATGTGGGCAAGTCCTCTCTTCAGAGCGGCTTCCGCAATGTTTTCCATGGGCTCCGTACTGTCTCCGGAAAAGGAAGAGTGCAGATGCTGATCAGCCAAAATTGACATAAATTTCATTCCTTCCTGTACTTTTACAGGTATTGTATCAGAAAAAATAAAAAAATTCCATTTTTATCTTGAATTATGGAAAGGAATTAGGTAAAATAGCCTTGTTGATAAAGTTTTGACAATCATAAACTGATTGCAATAAAGAAAGATATTCAGGAGGAAACTAAAATGTCAGTAAGAGTAGCAATTAATGGTTTCGGCCGTATTGGTCGTCTTGCATTCAGACAGATGTTTGATGCAGAAGGTTACGAAGTAGTAGCAATCAACGATTTAACAAGCCCTAAGATGCTTGCACATCTGTTGAAGTATGACTCTTCACAGGGTAAGTACAAATATGCTGATTCTGTTGTAGCCGGTGAAGACAGCATCACTGTAAACGGCAAGACCATTACCATTTACAAAGAAGCAGACGCTTCCAAACTTCCTTGGGGAGAATTAAAGGTAGACGTAGTTCTGGAATGTACCGGTTTCTACACCTCCAAAGAAAAAGCAAGTGCTCATATCGCAGCAGGCGCTCGTAAGGTTGTTATCTCTGCTCCTGCAGGAAATGATCTTCCTACCATCGTATACAATGTAAACCACAACACACTGAAGCCCGAAGATACCGTTATCTCCGCAGCTTCCTGTACAACAAACTGCTTAGCACCCATGGCTAAGGCTCTGAACGATTTCGCTCCTATCCAGAGCGGTATCATGACCACCGTACATGCTTATACCGGTGACCAGATGATCCTTGACGGACCTCAGAGAAAGGGCGATTTAAGAAGAAGCCGTGCAGGCGCTTGCAACATCGTTCCCAACTCTACCGGTGCTGCAAAGGCAATCGGTCTTGTAATTCCCGAACTGAACGGCAAGCTGATCGGTTCTGCACAGCGTGTACCGACCCCTACCGGATCTACCACCATCTTAGTAGCAGTTGTTAAGGGCAAAGTAACAAAGGAAGAAATCAACGCAGCTATGAAGGCAGCTAAGACCGAATCCTTCGATTACAATGAAGACGAAATCGTATCTTCCGATATCGTAGGAAGCACCTATGGTTCTATCTTCGATGCAACCCAGGCCATGGTTTCCAACATGGAAGACGGCAACTCCTTAGTACAGGTTGTTTCCTGGTATGACAACGAAAACAGCTACACCAGCCAGATGGTTCGTACTATTAAGTACTTCAGCGAACTTGCATAATCAGACAGCCTGATTGCACAGAGTTCGATAGGGCGTCAGCCCGTAATAAAGACCTATCAGAGGTCCGGTCTTTTAGGACCGGACCTCTTTTTTATGGGTAAGTCCATGTCCACGGGTAAAAGTGGAAATAAAAAATGGAGGTAACATTATGGGACTTAATAAGAAATCCGTTGATGATATCAACGCAAAAGGAAAGAGAGTACTTGTAAGATGTGACTTCAACGTACCCTTAAAGGAAGGCAAGATTACAGACGAAACCCGTATTGTAGCAGCACTTCCCACCATTCAGAAGTTAATCAATGACGGCGGCAAGGTTATCCTTTGCTCCCACTTAGGAAAAGTAAAGAACGGCCCCAACGAAGGCGAATCTCTTGCACCTGTTGCAGAGAGACTTTCCGAAAAGCTTGGCAAGCCCGTTAAATTTATTTCCGATTACAATGTAACCGGTGCAGCAGCAACCGAAGCTGTAGCAGAAATGAAAGAAGGAGATGTTATTCTTCTTCAGAATACCCGTTTCCGCGGAGCAGAAGAAACCAAGAACGGCGAAGAATTCAGCAAAGAACTGGCAGACCTCGCAGATCTGTATGTGTGTGACGCATTCGGTTCTTCCCATAGAGCACATGCTTCCGTTGAGGGCGTTACCAAATTCATCAAGGCAAAGGGCGGCGAAAATGTAGTCGGCTACTTAATGCAGAAGGAAATCAACTTCCTCGGCAATGCAGTAGAAAATCCCGTAAGACCTTTCGTAGCAATCCTCGGCGGTGCAAAGGTAGCAGACAAGTTAAACGTAATCTCCAACCTGCTTGAGAAGTGCGATACCCTGATTATCGGCGGCGGTATGGCTTACACCTTCTTAAAGGCACAGGGTTATGAAATCGGTAAGTCCTTAGTTGACGATACCAAGCTTGATTACTGCAAGGAAATGATGGAAAAGGCTAAGAAGCTTGGCAAGAACCTGCTTCTTCCCATAGATGCCGTAACCATCGCTGACTTCCCCAACCCGATCGATGCTCCCGTAGAAGTAGAAACCTACGATGTAACCAATATGCCTGCAGACAGAGAAGGCTGCGATATCGGTCCCAAGACCCAGAAGCTTTTCGCAGATGCTGTTAAGAATGCAAAGACCGTTGTATGGAACGGACCTATGGGCGTATTTGAAAATCCTACTCTTGCAGCAGGTACCATTGCAGTAGCAAAGGCATTGGCTGATACCGACGCAACCACCATTATCGGCGGAGGGGACTCTGCAGCAGCCGTTAACCAGCTCGGATTTGCAGACAAGATGTCTCACATTTCTACCGGCGGCGGCGCTTCCTTAGAGTTCCTGGAAGGCAAGGTACTTCCCGGCGTAGCAGCAGCAGACGACAAATAAGAGAGGACAACTGATATGGCAAGAAAGAAAATCATTGCCGGCAACTGGAAAATGAACATGACTCCCAGTGAAGCCGTAGCATTAATTGAAAAATTAAAACCCCTGGTAGTAACAGAGGATGCAGATGTAGTATTCTGCGTACCCGCTATCGATATCATTCCCGCTGTCGAAGCAGCAAAGGGAACCAACATTGAAATCGGTGCCGAGAATATGTACTTTGAAGAAAAAGGTGCATTCACCGGTGAAATTTCCCCCAACATGCTGACAGATGCAGGCGTAAAATACGTTATTATCGGACATTCCGAAAGAAGAGAATACTTCGCAGAAACCGATGAAACCGTAAATAAGAAGGTTCTGAAAGCATTTGAGCATGGTCTTACCCCCATCATCTGCTGCGGCGAATCCCTGACTCAGAGAGAACAGGGCATCACCATTGACTGGATCCGCCAGCAGATTAAGATTGCGTTCTTAAACGTAACCGCAGATCAGGCAAAGACAGCAGTTATCGCTTACGAACCCATCTGGGCAATCGGAACCGGCAAAGTAGCAACCACAGAGCAGGCACAGGAAGTTTGCGCAGCTATCCGTGCATGCATCGGTGAAATCTACGATGAGCAGACCGCAGCAGCCATCCGTATCCAGTACGGCGGCTCCGTATCTGCAGCAAGCGCTCCCGAACTGTTTGCACAGGCAGACATCGATGGCGGCCTTGTAGGCGGCGCTTCCTTAAAGGAAGATTTCGGAAAGATTGTAAACTATAAGTAATTTGACAAAAATAAAGTGTGTATAAAATAATGCAAAATGTACAGGATGTTTATTCTGTACATTTTGTGTTATTACATGAATAAAAGAAAATAAACGGTATAATCTATATATGGATTTGAAATATATATGTAAAGATGGTATGATATATATGGATAAAGTCAATGATACAAAGGAAAAGGAGGAAAAAAATATGGCAAGTATTACAAAACCTATGCAGGCTACCGTTATAAAAAAAGACAAGTTTAAGCCATTTATATCTGCCTTAAAAGAGAACGGTTTATCAGATGATTATTGGGAAAACTGTAGAAAGGCGAAAAATGCTATTTCCCATGAAGAATTAGAACAAATGAAAAAAATATGTAATGAGGGCAAAAAATGATTGGACGAATAAAATATGTGCGAATAACAGATGTTCATGTGAGTCAGGATGTTTTGCAAAAATTTGATTGTAAGCATCCTGACTTTAATGATTTTCTGGTAAATGATGCAATAAATGATACGAACGAGGGAAAGGGTGTTACATATATACTGATAGATGAAGACGAAGTAAAAACAGAAGTGTCAACCATCTTTGCGTTTGCCACTTTAAGAGCGACATCATTATATTACCAAAAGGATAATATGCTTTGCAATGTTCCCTGTGCGGAAATAAAGTATTTTGCTATTTCAAGGTTTTTTCAAAAAGCCACCTGTGGTGATAAAGGGACGGAGAAGTATTACAGTACTGTATTTTTTGAAGAATTATTATCTGACCTATATGTAATGGCAATTGAGGTTTTGGGCTTTACCGGTATTTTTCTCAGATCGAATGAATCGGGGGTAAAGCTATATAAGAGAAAGAAGTTCCTGGATGCGTCAGATTATATTATCCCTTATGATGAGGATGATAAACTGGGGAAATGTAAACCTATGTATCTGCCAATTTTTGATGATATAGAAAATATATTTGGAATCTAATAAAATTGAGCTAAATTCTTTGGCAAGAGAAGTATCTGCATACAAATCTTTTCTAAAATATCTGTTTCAAAACATATCAATTCATTAAACCCATAATACATGAAAAAAGTACCAAAAACACAAACTGATTTTCATACAATTTTATACATTTTTAATACTTTCTTAACCTTTTTCTTGTAAATGACAGAGGGTTATTGTATAATTATAGATACAATTTTAGGATTGTCGATGAAATGCAGTTGACAGGCATTTCCCCGGAAATTATAATAAGGGTAATGTCTGAAAAAAGCATTTAATGTAAGAAAACGATAGATTACATGAAAAAATGCAGGGTATAAATGTATTTAACGTGAATTTATCGCAAAATAAAAGACACAGGAGAGAGACAGACATGGTATCAATTGATGAAGTATTGCAGTTAGCGATAGAGCTTGGCGCCAGTGACGTTCATTTTACAGTAGGCGTACCGCCCATCTTACGTGTAAACGGTAGACTGATGGCTACCAATTATCCGGTACTCACCCCGGAGGAAACGATGGCAATAGCCACTTACGTTATGACCCCCCAACAAAAAGCAGTATTTGATGAGAAGGGTGAAAACGACTTATCCTATTCCATGCCGAACTACGCCAGATTCCGTGTCAACGTATTCAAACAGAGAGGTTCCGCAGCACTGGCTCTCCGTCTGGTAGGTACCGATATTCCCACGCCGGAGCAGTTAGGCATTCCTGAGTCGGTTGTAGATTTATATACAAGAAAAAGAGGTCTGATTCTGGTAACGGGTCCTACCGGTAGCGGTAAGTCCACCACACTGGCAGCCCTTATTGATAAGATCAATACCAACCGTGATGCGCACATCATCACGCTGG
>SAMEA104315432__coassemble_368_pt1 | contig 23167 bp, 18 predicted proteins | sample SAMEA104315432__metabat2_high_PE_016 | metagenome-assembled genome bin SAMEA104315432 (sample SAMEA104315432) | gut metagenome | biome: Monkey gut; feature: monkey-associated habitat; material: faeces | place: China | collected 2013 | reverse complement strand
AAATCCTGCTACGAACAGGTTGCAAGGCTTCTCGTAAAGATTCTGAGGAGTATCTACCTGCTGGATAACGCCATCCTTCATAACTACGATTCTGGTACCCAGTGTCATAGCTTCGGTCTGGTCATGTGTTACGTAGATGATGGTGGTACCTAATCTCTGATGTAATTTAGCGATTTCGATACGCATCTGTACACGAAGTTTTGCATCCAGGTTGGAAAGAGGTTCGTCCATAAGGAATACCTTAGGATTACGAACGATTGCACGACCCATGGCAACACGCTGTCTCTGACCACCGGAAAGAGCCTTAGGCTTTCTGTCCAGAAGGGGAGTCAGGTCAAGGATCTTAGCTGCATCTTTTACCATCTTATCGATTTCATCCTTCGGAACTTTTCTTAACTTAAGTCCGAAAGCCATGTTGTCATATACAGACATATGAGGATACAGAGCGTAGTTCTGGAATACCATTGCGATATCTCTGTCCTTAGGTTCTACATCGTTTACGATTCTGTCGCCGATTCTTAATTCACCGGAAGAGATATCTTCCAGACCTGCGATCATACGAAGAGTGGTGGACTTACCGCATCCGGAAGGTCCTACGAAAATAATGAATTCCTGATCTGCAATTTCAAGGTTGAAGTTCTTAACTGCTTCGAAACCGTTAGGATATACTTTGCAGACATTTTTTAATGATAAACTTGCCATATTTTATGACTCCTTTCTTGCTGTACAAATAAATACATTCGGCCTAACCTTGTTTTAGTATACCGAATAATTCCATTTCTTGCTATAACACTATTTCACAAAGTTTTCGTTGGGCTTTGTAAAAATTGCTTATGCTCCGGTTCAAATCGGGCACTTTGTACAAACTTTACCGCTTTTACTATACAATCTGCCGAACCGTTCCTATGGTTCCGTACTCTCTTCTCCATAAAAAGCCAGCCGGTTCTTTCCCTTCTTTTTTGCCACATACATTGCCTGGTCCGCCGCTCTATACAGACCTTCAAAGGTCTGGGCATCCTTGGGATATACGGCTGCGCCGATGCTGGCGGTAGCGGAGTACTTCACATAGCTGCCTGCCTGAAAGCTTTGGAAAAACTTTTCCAGACGCTTTGCTTCCTTCTTAATAATGGCATCTTCTTTCATGTTGCACAAGAATACCATAAATTCATCGCCGCCGGTACGTCCGATAATATCACTGGCACGGAATTCTCCGCAGATATGCTTTCCCAGTGTCTTCAGCACCTCGTCTCCGAATGCATGCCCCATGGTATCATTAATTTTCTTAAAATTATCAATATCCACTATGAACATCACTGCCATCTCGTCGGGATGGGCTGCCAGATGTTCTTTAATTTTCCGTTCCGTTGCAATCTTATTGTTTAATGTGGTAAGCATATCCGTATCGGCTTTATCCTCTAACGCTTTCTTTTTTTCATTTTCATGGTTCTTTTCCACCACATCGATAATAGTCAGAACCACTATGAAAACTAACAGGACTGCCATAATCTGCAGGGCTATGGAATACAGCGGTCTCCAGCCTGTATGCACCTGCTCGTTCACATAAGTCTGCTCAGCGCCTATAATGAGAAAATAATCGTCGTCCAGAACCGGTACTTCAAACAGGGTATAGGAATAATCCCCGTAAGTATACGCCTTCGTGCACGTCTGATTGTTCCTCATCTGTGATTTTAAAACCTCTGTCTGAAAGCTGTCGTCCGTCAAAGTCCTCAGGGTCTTTATGTAATCATCGGAAGCTACGCAGAAGGGATTTCCCTTTGCCTGCGCCTTTTCATCCAGATACACCACTTTTCCGTTCTTATCCAAAATCAGATAAAAGGCATTGCCGCCGAAATTTTTCGTTATGTTCTGTCCGGCAATCAGGTTCCTGTCGTAGGCACAGATCGCATACCCTGTGACTGCACCCTCCTTTTCGATGGGAGCGGCCGCATAAAAAGAATCACTGCCCGCATATATATTGCCGTTCTGTTTACTTTCCCGGTTAATCTCCGCAGCCTTTGCATACCGTGTCATTTCCTCTTCTGTCAGTTCCTCGCCGCCGGCACGGTAGCCGGTTCCGTCCATATCGTAAATAAAAATATCCTCTAAACCGGTTGTATCAAGGAATGCCTGCATTACCTTGTCCACATCTCCGGCATTGTCATATTCCAGGTATTTTGCTATGACCTCCACGGCTTTCTCCGCTGAACGAAAGGTTTTATCAATCTGCTGCCCCGCAACGAGCGCCTGTGCCTCCAGATTGTCCCTCACCGTTTTCTTCTCCTGTTCCATGCTGACGGAAAGGGAACGAATCAGCAGAACGAAAATTGCCAGCACAAGAACAGCTGTAGGCAGTACCTTTCTGCAGAGAAAACCACCTATTCGGTTATCCTTCATTATTTATCCTCTTGCTTCTCATCAAACATAGGCTTGTCGCTGAAGATTTTTTCCTCCTCCGTCTCAGCATTTTCCTCTCCTGAGGTCTCTTTTTCCTTTTCCTCTTCCTGACCGGCTAAAATTTGCTCCTCCAGCTGCTTGAAAAATTTGCTGTACAGGGCTGCACTGCAATACACCGGCACCGAAACTCCAAACAGGAACACTATCGGGAACAGGTAGAAATTAGAAATCCACAAAAGCACCCACGGGCAGACATATAAGACTACCATGGCTATGGTGTAGGGGAACTTCATCATACTGATGGCAAAAGCATTTTTCATGGTATTTTTTATGGTATTGATAAATTTTGCCTGTACGGCATAAACCCATACCACATAAAAAACATACATAATGGCTGCTGCCATAATCAGAACCTGCGCCACCCCGGGGATATGGATATTGGAATTTTCATTCATAAGGAAAATATCCGTCACGAAAATCGTCAGCAGCAGCAGGTTGATAACGCCGAGAATAAATCCCTGCTTGAAGTTCACCTTAAATGCCTTAAAAAAGTCCCTGGTAATATATCCCTCTTCGTTACGGTACATTTTCAGCTCCACATAATGTGCTGCGGAAAGTGCGGGGCCTATGGTCACAATGGGAATACAACAGATAAGGGTGAGGATGTTTAACCACATCAGATCCGCAAACTTGTTTAATATCCTCATCAAGGGACTGTCCATATCAAATATTCTACTCATTTTGTGCTTTCCTCCTACAAAAATCTCTCCATGGAAGTCACCCGGATACCGGAGAAACTTTCCTCCGGTGCGCACGCATGAAATCCTGTTTTGCGGTAAAAAGCTACCGCATAGGGCGCCGCTTTGACAGACATATAGATTTCTCCCCTGACATCCTTGAGATACTTTGCCATTGTCTCTATCAGTGCCCTGCCCACTCCCTGCATATGATATTCTTCGTCTACAAATAACAGAGAAATAAAATTCCTTCCTCTTACGGAAATTTCTCCGATAATTTTTTCACCATCCAATGCTACCAGCATGGGATATCTCCCGTTCAAAAACATCTGGTAAATCTTTCCGTTTGTCAGAAAATCCTGAAAATTAACAACGCCCTCTTCTGTGTAATCAGCTGCTTCGAAGCGCATAAACGTCCGCCAGACCATCTGCATGGTTTCCGGCCAGTCCTCCGGCTTTGCCCATCTGATCGTATAAGGAATATCCCGGATATTACTCATATAAATCTCCATTCCTTCAAAAGCCTTATTCCGTTCTAAATGTTAATTAAACCATTATAGCAAATGGGACCTTATCTCACAAGGTGTTGTTTTACCCAATTTTCAATATCTTTCATAATATCGTACCGGTCCGTTTCATTCATCAGCTCATGACGGTCCTTCGGGTACAGCTTTAAGGTAACGTCCTCCACGCCCGCTTCTATCAGAGCATTGTAGGTCTTTTTTACCCCTTTTCCGTAGCCGCCCACAGGGTCGTCTTCACCGGAAATCACAAACAGCGGCAGATCCTTGGGGATTTTCTTCATATTGTCCATACTACAGGCACGGGAAACCAGCGTGCATAAGGTCTTGAAACCGTTTGGTGTAAAATAAAAGCCGCAGTTGTCGTCCGCAATATATTTGTCCACTCTTTCCGTTTCCCTGGACAGCCAGTCAAAGCCGGTGCGCGGCGACTCCACCTTTTTGTTGTAGGAGCCGAAGGTTACCTTGTCCAGAAACTTACTGGGCACATTTTTACCGTGGAATACCCCTACTAAGGAAGTTACGGCTTTCCCAAAAGACACGTACAGAGGGGACTGCATACCGGTACCCATAATGATGGCTCCCTGAATACCGGTGCCGTAACGGTAAATGTAGTTTCGGGTGATGAAGGAGCCCATGCTGTGTCCCAGGATAAAGTAAGGAACGCCCGGGTAAAGCTCCTGCGTCATTTTTTTCAGTCTGTGCACATCCCTGACCACAACCGTAGCCGGATCCTGCTCGCAAAAATATCCTTTAACCCCACCTTCGGGCACGGATTTTCCGTGTCCCAAGTGGTCTTCTCCCGTCACAAGATAGCCTTTGCCGGTGAGGAACTCCGCCAGTTCCTCATACCGTTCCACATATTCCGCCATACCGTGCACAATCTGTATAATTCCCTGAATGTTTTCACTCTCCGGCAGCCATCTGACCGCATGGATTTTCGTGACATTGTCCCGGGACGCAAATGTAAACTCCTCTTTTTTCATAGATAACCCCATCTTTCTCTATAAAATACCGGACATTACCGTGTCCATCATTTCATAACCGCTTTGCAGATTAGCAGATTTCCGCACCTGCGGGCATGTCCTTCTCCGGCTTCATCAGTGCCAGATTGCCTTCCGCGTCCTCTGCGCATAACAGCATACCTTCGGAAAGAACCCCTGCCAGCTTGGCAGGCTTTAAGTTCACAAGAACCATAACCTTTTTGCCCACCATTTCTTCCGGTGAATAATAAGCCTTGATGCCGGACACAATCTGCTTTACCGTGCTGCCGATTTTAACCTGAGAGCAAAGAAGCTTCTTGGACTTGGGCACTGCTTCGCAGGCAATGATTTCACCTACCTGGAACTGCATAGCGGCAAAATCCTCATAGGCAATTTCCGGCTTTGCTTCGATATCAATGCCTTTTTCTTCCTCTTCTTCCTTTGCTTTGGCAGCCATCATGGCCTGTGCCAGTTCTTCTTCCTTCTTTGCCACTTCCTTCATATCCAGACGTGCAAACAGAATTTCAGGCTCTGCCGTTACCTTGTTGCCGCTCTCATACAGACCGAACTTCTTAAGGTCGCTGAAATCTCTTACGGAAGTATTCAGCTGCTTCACAATCTTTTCTGCGGTTTCGGGCATATAGGGTTGCAGAAGAGAGGCGCCGATGGTAATGCTTTCCACTAAGTTGTAAAGCACGGTGGAAAGACGGTCGCTCTTTGCTTCGTCCTTTGCCAGTACCCAGGGTTCTGTTTCGTCAATGTATTTGTTGCAGCGCTTGAAGATACCGAAAATCTCGGTAATGGCATCTGCCACACGCAGGGTGCTCATCTTCTCTTTTACCTTGTCGTAGGTGCCGGTTACCACCGCCTTTAAGTCAGCATCCAGTGCTTCATCCACAGCGCCCTTATCGGCAACCACGCCGTCAAAGTATTTGTTGCTCATGGAAATGGTACGGTTTACTAAGTTGCCGAGTGTGTTGGCAAGGTCGGTATTGGTACGCTCCGCAATAAGCTCCCAGGTTGCGTTGCCGTCATTTTCATAAGGCATTTCATGAATCATATAGTAACGGACCGCATCCACGCCGAAGAAATCTACCAGATCATCGGCATAAATAATATTGCCCTTGGACTTGCTCATCTTGCCGCCGCTCATGAGTAACCAGGGATGTCCGAATACCTGCTTGGGCAGGGGTTCTCCCAGCGCCATCAGGAAAATGGGCCAGTAAATCGTATGGAAACGAATAATGTCCTTGCCGATAAGGTGTAAATCCGCCGGCCAGTACTTCTTGTACTGATCGGTGCTGTTTCCATCCGCATCATAACCGATACCGGTGATATAGTTGGTCAGTGCATCCAGCCATACATAAACCACATGCTTCGGGTCGAAATCTACCGGAATTCCCCACTTGAAGGAGGTACGGGAGACACATAAATCCTGCAGCCCCGGCAGAAGGAAGTTGTTCATCATTTCGTTCTTGCGGGAAACCGGCTGGATAAATTCCGGATGGGTGTTGATATGCTCAATCAGGCGGTCTGCATACTTGCTCATCTTAAAGAAATATGCTTCTTCCTTGGCGGGCTTTACTTCTCTGCCGCAGTCCGGACACTTGCCGTCCACAAGCTGGGACTCTGTCCAGAAGGATTCGCAGGGGGTACAGTATAAACCTTCATAGGAGCCTTTGTAAATATCGCCCTGGTCGTACAATTTCTTAAAAATCTTCTGTACCTGTTTTTCATGGTAATCGTCGGTGGTACGGATAAAGTGGTCGTAGGAAATGTTCAAAAGGTCGCACATATCCTTAATCTGACCGGCTACCTTATCTACAAATTCCTTGGGTGTTACGCCGGCTTCGTTGGCCTTCAATTCGATTTTCTGACCGTGCTCGTCGGTACCGGTCTGGAAATAGACGTCATAGCCCTCGGCTCTTTTATATCTGGCAATACTGTCTGCCAGCACGATTTCGTAGTTGTTTCCGATGTGAGGCTTGCCCGATGTGTAGGCAATGGCTGTTGTGATGTAATACTTTTCTTTGCTCATTTTTTACTTCCTTTCTCCCTAAAGCTTTCATGCATACTTCTTTATGCTTTCGCATGGCAAGGCGCCTGCTGCCGCGTAATACGGGACATTTCCTAATATAAAAACCCGCCTTCCCATACGTGATTCGTACAAGAAGACGGGAACTTGACCCGTGGTACCACTTCTCTTTATCCTTCCTTCACAGGAAAGACCTCTGCAAGTGCCTGTTAGCACTCTCCGCTATAACAGGCGGACCTGTTGCAGCCTAACCGTCCTGCCTTTGGGTCATCCCGCAAGCCGCCGGCTCAGTGCACTGCTCGGAAGCCATGTTCTCCAAAGTCCGTGTCTGTCTCCTTCCAGCCTGCATAAAAAACATGTCAGGGAGACTTCTCTGTAAGACCGTTCCAAGGGTACTCTCTTCGTCAACGCTTTCTTTTAAGAATAGCACACATTACAAAATCTGTCAAAAAAGATTGTCGGTTTTATTCTGTCTCTTTTTCCCGGATTTATTTGGAAAACATTATTTTTTCATCATTAAACATCCTGGTCAGGACAAAGGTAAGAATACCCGCATAAATCAGGTTGCATACCATGGTGAGCACCACATTCACGGTACTGCACTGGAAAGAGAAAATGTCGTACATGCTTCTCACACTGTTAAATATCGGTATAAAGGAATAGGCAATGCTGCTCTCTCCGCCACCGCTGAACATGGGAATAAGGCTGATGCCCATTACGACAATCATAAGCGGCGAAATGGCGGTGCCCGCTGCCTTTACGCTCTTCGACATGGCGGAAATAATGGAAATTACCGCTACTAAAAGCAGGACGGTTGTTAAAATCAGTCCCAAAAGCAGACCATAATCAGCCACACTGTATACGCTGGCATCCATGCCGGAGCCTGCGTCCATTCCCATCAGGTTCGGCAGGGAAAGCATGGTACCCAGGAAGCTGGACAGACCGGACAAAAGGGCAATGGCGCTTAAGCTGATGATTTTGCCCAGTGCAAGAGAGCTTCTCTTCATCGGAGTAACAAGCAGGGTGGCGATGGTGCCTCTTTCCTTTTCCCCGGCAATGGACTCGGGTGCTACCGCCATACAGCCGCTGAACAGGAAAATCATTAACAGCATGGGCAGCATCATGGAAAATATCTGACCTACCACGTCTTCCTTGGTGGCGCAGTCATACACACCGTCCCCGGCATTTATATCAAATTTGTTTGTCATGGATGCTTCATAGCTGTCTAAGAGGTCGTTTACCGTTCTCTTTATCTGTTCGGAGTCCGTTTTTGTGGAATTGTAGTAAATCTCCACATTGGGTGCAGCCACACCGCTTTTTACATCATAGGCTGCGATTTCCCCGGAAAAGTTCTCCGGGAATACCACCAGTACATCCGCTTCTTTATCCTGGATTTTCTGTTTTACGGCATCCGTATCCGCTTCCGCCGTATCTTTCCAGTCAGCGGAAAGCTCCTCAAAGGAGTTCTTCAGTTCGTCCGGCAGGTTTACCACATAAGCATCCGCCACATATGTGTCATCCGCCATGAACTGCTTCATCATGCCCTGCCCCATAATGGTATACATAATGTAAATCACAAGACCCGGCATAATAACGGTGGTAAAGAATAAATTTTTATCCCCGAAAAAGCGGGCAAATTCCTTTTTAATAATGGTCAGCATATCTTTTCTCATGCGATATCACCTGCTTTCTCTTTATAAATCTCAAAAAATCTGTCCTCTAAGCTCATTCCCTGACAGATGGCATCCAGAGTATCGCATGCTTCCATGTGACCGTTGATGATAATTCCCACTCTGTCGCAGATTTTTTCAATCAGGCTGAAAATATGGGTGGACACGATAATGGTCTTGCCTTGTGCCTTCAAATCCAGCAAAAAGTCCGTCACCACCTTGGCGGTCAGAACATCCAGACCGTTTGTGGGCTCGTCGAAAATAATGATATCGGGGTCATGTACCAGAGAGATGGCAAGGGATGCCTTCTGCTTCATACCGGTGGACAGATTGCCTACCTTTGCTTCGGCAAATTCATCAATGCCGAAACGCTTAAACAAAAGCTCTTTTCTCTGCTTTCTGCTCTCCGCATCCATACCGTGTAAATCCGCAAAGAAATCAAACAGATAATTGGGGGTAAAGAAATCCTCCAGCTTCAGCTCGCTGGTTAAAAATCCAATCTTGCTGCGCACTTCTTCCGGTTCCATTACAATACTGGCACCGTCCAGTACGGCATCACCGCCGTCCGGTCTGATCAGGGTTGCCAGCATACGCAGTGTAGTGGTCTTTCCGGCGCCGTTAGGCCCTAACAGTCCGAACACTTCTCCTCTGTATGCGGTAAAGGAAAGGTCATTGACCGCCACCTTTACTTTTTCTTTAGTCTTTTCGATTTTCTGTTGTTTGGCAGACAGCTTAAATGTCTTTTTCAAGCCCTGCACCTTCAATATTTCTTCCATATTACCTCTTTTCCACGCACTTAGGCTGTATGCAGCCGTGCGTTACTTGCATATACGAACTGTGCGCTTTTGTCCGCACAGGAATGCCTTCCGGCTGTTGTCAGTCATTCATCATCTTCTGTGCCTTTTTACAGGAAACATGATAGGTAATCACCTGAATCATCCAGATAAATGCCGGCACCAGCATGGGCAGAAGACCAATCTCGATTACCATGCCTAACATTAAGAAGATAAGCATAAACATCATGCAGGCGATACCCGTTACCTGAACGGTATGATAAGATGCAATTCCTATCTGACGGCGTTCCGCTTCATCGCAGCTGTTGTACCACTGCTTCTTGAATTTCTTATCATACAGACTGCCTTTCTTTTCCGGGTTCATTTCCTTGGTCATATTGACAATTACATGCTGCATATGAAAAGAACCGTATACATAGAGCAGAAAGAATGAAATGGTTATAACAAAGGAAACCATATCCTCCGCACACGCCAGACAATAGAAACCGGTACCTGCACATATGAAATTCATAATTGCCATTACATTGGCAAGGAGCAGGGAAATGTTCAGGGCATCGTCTATTCTGTCGTAATCCTCATCCAGATCCCTGCTTTCCTTCCGGATTTTCCGCGCTTTACGGTAAAAGTATTCCGAAGCTGCCCAGAACACTGCTCCCACTGCCACAGTAAGATAGCGGAACGGTATGGCAAGGTTTCTCTGTACCATCAGGAACATTTCCGGGAAGGACAATTCCCTTGCCGCCATATAATCGTCAAGAAAAACCATCAGAAATCCCGCCGTCCCCCCTACGATGCCGCCAATTCCACAGAGTGCAATAAACTTCCAGTAAAACTTTTTATCCTCTTTTTTAATCGTTTCCAGTCTTTTTGTATTTTTTTCCTGTCCCTTTTCTTCTGTTCTTTCTTCGTTTCTGACATCATTCATCTTCTTTTCCCTCTCCTTCCTCATATTCAAAAATATCCTCTACCCGCACACCGAAATATCCGGCAATCTTCAGTGCCAGAGTAACGGAAGGAGAATAATCTCCCCTTTCAATCAGGCTGATGGTCTGACGGCTGGCATCCACCATGCTTCCCAGCTCCTGCTGGTTAATGTTCTTTTTTGCCCTGTATTCTTTCAAATGATTTTTCAAAGGCATATGCTTTCCTCACATTCTTTCTTAAAATCCCACATAATTAGAGATAAAGGCAAACAGAATATAAATTATAAATAAAAGCATGCCCCAGTTAATCCATGCTGCTGCGAATCCTCCCTTTGCCACATACTTCGGCGGCTTTACGAGGAAAAACTTCTTTTTGGCAAAGGCTACGATCAGAAGCACAATACCGGCGATGGCAAGGCATGCTAAAAGTCCCAGCCATGCATATAAAACAATGAGTTTCGGAAGCATATCGCCCATTATCGCCTCTAAATTGCCGCTTGCTTCCGCCGATAACAGTTCATCGTATCCGGCCCACTGCAGGATACCGACAGAGCCGACGGATGTAGTCAGGTTTACCGCCATGTGTAAAAAGATGGTATAACGGATACGTCCGGTACGGATATAAATATAGGCGAACAACATTCCTAAACCCGCCGCAAAAAAGCATTGGCTGAAGTTTCCGTGGAACAGACCGAACATCAGGCCGGAAGTAAGAATTGCCATCCACTCTCCGTATTTTACAGTGCGGTCAATGATGAACTTACGGAAAATCATCTCCTCCACCATGGGCGCTAAAATTCCCACCGTAAGAATACGGTAAACCGGATTGGAATTTAACATCAGATTCTGCAGAGTAACGACATCCGACGAGCTGTTCCGGGTAAGCAGGCTGATTACGGTATCCAAAACCGTACCGATTACCATACCGACGGCGCAGATGCCGGCACACATAAGCGCCGCAATAAGCCACTGTCCGAATTTCATCTTATGCTGCATAATTTTTACACGGTCCTTTTTGCCCCCTATTAACAAATATAAAACCGGAAAAGCAATCATATACATGCGAATGATCATCATCCCCCAGGTAAACCATTCCGCAACATAAACACTTTCCCCAAACAATTCGGGAAGCGCCCATGCGTACAGGGTCTGTGCCGCCACAACAATGACCGCATACAGAAAAATTTTCCATTCTACCCGGCAGTAAGCCTTTCTCATGGGTTTCTTGTAGTCTTCCTGCGGTGCGCAGAGATTTCCATTGTTCTCAAATTGTCCTTCCATTTGTTTTACTCCTGACATTTATTCTTGTCATTCTGACAACTATCCTTGTCATATACAATATCATTGACAAAGAAAGTTGTCAATATGTATTTCAATATGCATTTAAAATAAAAAAGGCACGGTAAATAAAAAAGGCACTGCCTGCTTATGCGGGCAATGCCTGAAGGGAGAATTTTTATTTATTAAATAGATTTTCCGGAATCCTATGCGATGACGGGCTCAAAACGAAGTCTTATATCGGGCAGGCTCTTTAAGGTGTAATAGTAGTTTTCCTGCCAGTCTTCGCCCTGGGAAGGGTCATTTTCACCGGTTGCGGGCGGTGCGAAAATACGAAGCTTCATTGTGCAGGGGCCGTCCAGCTTTTTATCGAAGAATGCGGGCATAAAGTCCACAAAGGTTACGCCGGGTGCTTTGTAGAACCAACGGCCGTTAATTTCGAGCATCAGGTTGGCATCCTTTAAGTCATCCTTGAAGTTAGCTTCCGCAAATACCGGGTCACCGTCAAAGGAAAGCTCCATTTCCACGCCTTCCGCATCCTCGGAGCCGCCCCAGCGGAGAGTTACGGGAAGTTCTTTTTCACCTTCATAAACCACACCGGGATTGAAGAATTCATCCTGAATAATATCTCTGTAAGCAGCAAGCAGCGGCTGTTCCACACCTACATCCGGGTTGTTGGGGTCGGTAATTTCCAGTCCCAGACGTCCGTCATCACGGAACTGATAGAAGGTAAATCCGCTGAACCATCTTTCCGGGTCTTCCTTAATCAGACGGCAGAAATCCTGTACCATTTTCACCTGATCGTAAGGTCCGGTGACATCGCCGTCGGCATTCATTTCGGACATTACCATGGGCTTCTTTTTTCCGCCGCAGAGCTCTTTATAACGCTCATAGCTTTTTTTCGTCATTTCATATACATATTCCGCAGACTCCTTCTTGTGGGAGAAATTGTCCTTTTCCGCCACTTCGTAAGGCCAGCCCCAGTTCAGCGCCATGTATTTGTCCACGGACCAGATATCGGTGGTGCGGACTGCTTCCGCAAATTCCTTCTCCTTGGTGATTTCGGAAGAATTGGGGTCTTCTGCTCCGCCAATGCAGAGAATGGTCTGCACATTGGGTGCATATTCCTTCAAAATCTTGTGGAAACGGACAAAGAAATCCGCTACCTCCTGATAGGAAGCACGTTTGTTAAAGGAGAACCAGTCTCCGGTAGCTTCATGGTTCAGGCGGAGCATCATGCGTCCGAAGGTACGCAGGTTTTTCGCAATCGCAATAATGTGCTCATCCGTTACATGGGGGTCGCAGGTCAAGGTCAGTATAACATCCTGTCCATGGCGTCTGACATCGCGCATGCAGGTAAAAGCCTCCCCGTCCATATTGCCGTTCAGTCCGCCTCTGAAGGGGAAATAATTGTCGTAAGGATAATCCCATGCAAAGCTGATTTCTTTATCAGCATAAGCATCCTGTGCTCTTGCTGGCCATGCTTCGTCCAGAGGGTAATAGCAGTACATCAGGTTGATGCCTCTGTGCGGTCTGTGAAGCTTCTGCAGAATATAATCCTGGTTCACATAAAATCCTCTTTCGCTGCCGTCGCTTAAATCCACGGCAAATTTTGCGGGTGTTAATCTGACACCTTTTACATTGCTCATTGACACATCCTCCATTGTCTTATTGCTTTCTATTGCATTTTCCTGTATTATCTCCTTATTTTATCTTAAATTGCTTTTTATGACTACTCAAATTTTTAACGTTGTTTTGCCTTACTTTTTATGTATCGCAGCTTTTCATCCGGGATTTTCATTCTAAAAGGACTGGTTCTTCCCGTCTCTTTTGTTTATAATGGTTTAAAATCAGAATGTTTTACTGAAACAAACAGAAAGGTCGGTACTTATGAACAACAATTCCTATCGTCAGAAACTGCATCTGGAGCCCCCTCAGGGCTGGATGAACGACCCTAACGGTCTTTCTTATTTTGATAACAAATACCATGTTTACTTCCAGTACTCCCCCTTCGATGCCGAAGGCAGCGGTGACCGCGGCTGGGGCCATTTTGAAAGCACCAATCTGGTAAACTGGACTTACACCGGCATGGTTATCCGCCCGGACATGCCTGCGGATAAGGACGGCGCCTATTCCGGCAGCGCCATTGTCTGCGGCGACTCCCTGGAAATTTTTTATACCGGTAATGTGCTGGAGGACGGAGACTACGACTATACCACCGCCGGCAGAGGCGCCAATGTCATCCACGTATCCACGAAGGACGGCCACACCATGAGCGAAAAGGAAGTCCTCCTCACCAATGCGGACTATCCCGATTTCTGCTGCTGCCATGTCCGCGACCCCAAGGTCTGGAAAGAGGGCGGTAAATACCATATGGTTCTGGGCGCCAGAACGAAAACGGACGAGGGCTGCGTCCTGTTCTATGAATCGGATGATCTGAAAAACTGGCGCTACACCGGTCATGATGCCGTGCCGGATTTTGCCTATATGTGGGAATGTCCCGACTGCTTCCGGGTGGACGGCCACCGCTACTTAAGTATTTCCCCGCAGGGACTGCCCACTTATGAGGAAAAATTCCAAAATCTGTACCAGTCCGGTTATTTTATCTACGATGATGCCCTGACGGACTTTGAAGAATGGGACTACGGCTTTGATTTTTATGCACCGCAGACCTTTGAAACACCGAACGGCAGAAGAATTCTGGTTGGCTGGATGGGCATCGGCGACTCCGCCTATGAAAACCTGACCGTTCCCCTGGGTTGGCAGCACTGTCTTACGGTTCCGAGGGAAATCACCAGACGGACGGACGGCGTGCTGCTGCAGAATCCCGTACCCGAAATTTTATCCTGGGCGGGCACAGGCTCCCCTGTTTCCGAAGAAAAATCCGTCGATGTTTCTCTGCCCTTCCTCTTTTACGGAGAGACCGGGGCTGCTTTTTCCATTGCCCTGTCGGATTTCTGCACCATGACCTATGAAGACGGTCTGTTCACCCTGCTGTTTACCGACATGTCTGTCAGTGGTGGCAGAACTCTCCGCAAATGCCGTCTGAAGGAATGCCGTAACATCCGCATTCTCGCCGACATGTCCAGTCTGGAGATTTACTTAAACGATGGGGAAAAGGTATTGAGCACCCGTTTTTATCCCAGAGAGGACAATGTAATTCTTTCCGTGAAAAAAATGAAAGGGGAGGTCTTCCCCTTTCATCTGTAAGTGACAGCCGCCTTAACGGGCGGCTGTTATTTTTTGCATTGCGCTTAATTTACTTTCCACTTGGCGTAAAGTGTTAAGTTGCCGTAAGAACCGGCAGGAATTTTGGTAATTCTTTTCTTACATGCCTTATCCGTATACCAGCCAAGGAATGTGTAACCCAGTTTTTCGGGATTATAAAGAAGCAGTTCTTCATCCTCCACTGTGTAGGCTGCCGGATTGCCGGCAGGATTTGCAAAGCCATCCATATTGGCATAGGTAATGGTGTAGGTCTGCTTTTCCCATACCGCATACAAGGTGTAGATACCGTTGTCCGGGTATTCGGCAGGACCGGTAATCTTCTCCTTGTCGGTGTATTTCACCGCTCCGTCCGGCGTTTCCGCCCAGCCTGCAAACACGTAACCGTTTATCTTATAGCTGTTGGCTGTCAGGGCCTTCGGTGTGCCGTATATAAGCGTCTGCAGCCTCATAACGCCCTTCACTGCCGCATTTTCCGGTACATTCGCCACGTACTTCGTCTTATAGGAGATGCCCTTCCACTTCGCATACAAATCCATATCCGCCGCCGTTGTTTTGGCAATGGCGGTTACCTTGGATTTCAGTGCGGCATCCTTATACCAGCCGACAAACACATAGCCCTTCTTCACCGGCTTCTCCCATGCTGTCATTTCTTTTGCCGTGATACCCACACCGGCTTCATAGGCAATGCTTTTCGTACCGTATTCTCCGCCGTTTAGATGGAAGGTAACGGTAAAGGAATTTCTCCAGACAGGGTACAGGTTCAGTACCCATGTGATTTTTCCGGAAGCATCTGCGGTCTTAGTCAATGTACCCGGCTGGAAAAGCTTTGCTTTGTTCTCATAGGTCACAATTCCCGCCCGGGCATCTTCTTCCGTAAGCGCCCAGCCCACAAAAGCATAGCCTGCTTTCTTGTAGGTATTTGCCGTCAACGCCTTCGCCGTTTCGCTCTTCATGGAAAGCGGCTTCATAGTACCGGCGATCGGGGTTGCGGATGTTTCCGTGCCTTTATGGAAAATAACCGTATAAGGGGCATTCCATTTAGCATAGAGTGTCATGTCCCCGTAAGTGGCATTCGTCAGATACGGTACCGCTGCCGTGAGATTTTCATTCTTATACCAGCCTCCGAAGGTATAGCCTCCCTTTTCAGGCACCGGAAGCATACGTTTGCCGGATATGCCGTAAGAATACTCCATGGAGGAAATATCCATGCTTCCTCCGTTGCTTACAAAAGTAATGGTGTAATCTGCCGGAATCCACTGTGCATACAAAGTTACGGTACCTCCGTTTTTCGACGGCAGGATGCCCTTGGCGGCAAACTCATCCATGGCTGCACTTTCCTCATCGTAAAATGCCTGCCCCGGAGTATCCTCCATAGGTGTCTTTACCGTATTCCAGCCGGCAAACACATAGCCTTTTTTGAAAAAGCCGTTTGCCGTAAGGGTACTGCCTTCCGCTGCATATTTCAAAGTCAGCTTTTTCGTGCTTCCCCCGTTGCTGCCGTTTCCGTTAAAAACAATGTTGTAGGTATTCTCACTCCACTTGGCAAAAAGTTCTAAATCTCCCTTGGTGGACGCCGTGATCGATGACACTTTTTTCTTAAAAGTACCGTTGTCCGTATACCAGCCCTGGAAAGTGTAGCCGGTTCTTTCCGGAACGGGAAGCTTCTTTGCCTTTCCATAGGTATAGCTGTCATCCTCGATATAATTTCCGCCCTGTGTATCATACGAAATGGCAAAATCCTGACGCCATACGGCATACAGATAAACCGTGTCGTCTGCTGTTCCTTCCGTGCGGACGCTTACTTTTTCCTTGTCTGTATAGAAGGTTCCGTCCGCTGTCTGCCAGCCCATGAACGCATAACCCTTGCAGGCATATTTATTGGCGGAAAGGGCTGCCGGTTGTCCGTAAGAAAATACCTGTGTCGGCATCTTTCCGGTTACCTTGGTTCCCTCCGGGGTATTGCTGTCGTAAATAACCGTATATTTCCGGGCAATCCACTTGGCATACACATGTACTTCTCCGGTAGTCTGTGCCGGAATTTCCGTAATCTGTGTCTTGTAATCCTCTGTGGTATACCAGCCTCCGAAAGCATAACCCTCTTTTCCGGCTGCCGGATCCTGTAAAGCATAAGGAACCTTGTTATTGTAAATCTCTTCCTCGTTTGCCTCTGTTTTCTGTCCTGCTGCCAGATGATATACAATGCGGTATAATGCGGTTCTTTCGGTACACTGAATTGTCTTTTGTGCGGAAATGGAAGTTCCCTTTACCGTGGCGGTAATAACGGCACTTCCGGTACCGATGCCGGTTACCGTTCCGTTTTCGTCCACTGTCACCACACGGGGATTGGAACTTTCAAAAATGACAGTTTTGTCATCTGTGGTATCTGCCGGGAAAAACTGCACGGTTAATTCTATACTTTCTCCCTTCATGACATCGTCATCTCCCGAAAGGGAAATGGACTGCAGGCTCCTCTTTACCGTCAGCACAAAAGCGGCCTGCTTGGTTCTGTCACCGGCATAGGATGCCGTAACTGTTGTAGTCCCGGGATTTCTGGCCGTGAGCACGCCTTCTGCGGAAACTTCCGCTATGGCAGGATCTTCTACGGACCAGATAATATTCTCGTTTGCCTTATCCCCGGGTATGGTATATGCTTTCAGTGCATAACCGGCTCCTGCTTCCAGGGTGATACCCTCCTGCAGATCTGTCTCCAGACGCACACCGGTAATGGGCGCCACACTCTCTATTTCCAAAGAATCCTGTATCGTGGTACCGGAAACGGTGGCTGTAATAACTGCTTTTCCCACACCGATACCGGTTACCGTGCCATCCTGCCCTACCGCTAAAATGCTGTCATTGGAACTTTCAAAAATGACAGTTTTGTCAGCCGTTGTATTCTCCGGATAAAATTTCACGTTTAAGGTTGTCGTTTCCCCTTTCATGATCCGGGATTCTCCGGAAAGGGAAATGGACTGCAGAGGAATTTCTTCGGAAACTTCCGCATCTACTGTATATGCCTTGATACGCCAGTTGCCTTTATAAGTAGATGAAGAGGTTACAAAATCTGTCCAGGAAGAACTGTACTGCGTTTTGTAAAAGCTCTGTCCTTCTTTTATCGTTGCCACAGTGGTAATCCAGCTGCTGTAGTTTGCTTCATGTGTGACTGTCACACCACTTCCTGAAGCGGAGGTGAGTTTAAATACCACGGCAAAGGTATCTCCGGCCGCCAGTTCCACCGGCTGCTTCAGTTTTATGGTGTAGTAGCCTTCACACTCCGTGGTACCGGACGTAACGGCCTCCTGTACCAGGGTGCCGCTTTCCGGGTTGGATGCATCGGTCAGATTTTTGTAGATACTGACAGTATAATCCATATTGGCTGACGGAAGTGCAATACCAACCGATTCTAACAGCTCGCCGTCCTGGTTGCCCTTTGCGGTAAACACATTAGCCACGTAGACGGTTGAGCCCGGAAATGTAACATTACTATCCATCATGGCTCCGTCATACTGGTAATTGTGGTCGTAATTGTCGGCAGGCTCAAAATCAAAGGCATAGGCGGAAGGCGAAAGGCTCTTGTCATAATAGGAAAGCCAGAAATAGGTATAATAGCTCCGGTCATCCACATCGGCACCTGCCATCCAGGAATTACGGACCAGCCAGGCTCCGTTTCCCTCCGGTGCCACTTTGAAATTAGCTGCTGCATAATCGTCGTCCCAGCCCACTACCGTAACCGCATGGTTGGTTCCCACTTCGTCCGGGCAGTAAAAGCTGTTGGTGGATGAATTAAAGTAGCTTTGATCCGCATAGTAGGATATCCCTACCGCCCCGTATTTTTTCACCATCTGCTTTACGATTTCCGGATTGGTCTCAATATTGATGTTGTAGTAGTTCTGCAGATGTGCCATATCGTCAAATGCAAGGCTCTGGTCAATTCCGCTCTCTACCAGATTATAGGCATCTTGATAGGGAGTCTTCTGCTCGTCTGCCGCTCCTACCCAGTTGATCAGCACATTTTCAGACAGAGACAGGCTGCCGCCCCTGTTCAGGATATCTGTATAGTCGCAGTAATTGTAATCCCCTTCGGTTCCTCCGAGAGGATCCACCAGTCCTTTTCCGCGATAGGAAAAATACACCAGATGCAGTTCCGAATAATCCGGGAGGCTTGTCACATAACCGGCCTTTTTCATACCGATTTCCGCCAAGGAAATCGTGGAAAATGCCCAACAGGTTCCGTAAGGATTCTGGTTTCTGGTAAGGGGCAGTTCTCCTTTTGCCGGAACGTACCGGGACTCCAATGTCGAATATACGGAAAGTGCGGATGCATCGTATATAACCGTATCTACTTCATCTTCTCCCGGTATGGACACATAGCCGGGAAAGGCAGGAATTTCGCCCTGCATGCCATCCTGCTGCGGCAAATCTGTATTGCCGGATATATCGCTCTCATCCCTGTAGGCAATATCACTGCCGGAAATGTCACGGTCATCGCTGCCGGAAATATCTGCGGCGATTGCCACGTTTCTTCCTTCCGTAGTTTCTTGTGCCAGTGCGGTGATTGCCTCTCCGGGAAGGGCTGTCATTGCCATGCCCGCCGCCAGAATGACCGCAAGAAGTTTTCTCGCATTTCGCCCGCCTGCTTTTCTAATATACGCCATATATTTTTTTGCCATACCGTTCTCCTCTGCCTTCCCGTACACTGCACAGGAACCTCTCTCATCGTATATACCCATTTTACCGTATTTTTTACTATTTGGCGAGTATTTCTTTTATGGCATTCTGCTCCTTCTTCCAATCCTTCAGCTGTTCCTCCAGCTTCTGTATTTCTTCCTCTGCTTTTGCCATTTCCGTGCACAGATTTCCCATTTTGAAATAGAGATTTTCTTCCTCTTTCTGTAAATTAATTTTCTTACAGAAAGCCATGATTACTACCCGGGCCCGCGGGATTACTCTGATAATTCCCAGACAGAGCATAGGTATCGAAATCAAAAGTCCGAAACCCACCATTTCATTACCGGTGCCGTTTCCCTGCAGTGCCTGCAGGATACACCAGATGAGAATAACGACCATAAGAAGGGTAAACAGCAGATAAAACAAGAGTGTGGGGATCCCTGCCTTAAAAGCCCGTGCTTCCTCTTTTTGCAGATCCGGTATATTCTGACAGCGGAAAGTAAACTTGTTCAGCCGGTTTTCCAGGATCTTTTTCTGCTGCCTTACCGTGTACAGTCTTTCTTTCAGTTCCAATTCCTTTGTCATTTCTATGCTGTTCAGTTTCCCTCCCCCTCTCTTTTCTTGTATTATAAAGGGAACGGATATGCCGTGCAACCTGTTTTATGGCAAACCTGCTACATATATCATATCGGCTTCTGGTATGACCTGGATAAAATTTCTTTGCTTTATTTTTTGAAATCAGAAGAAGTTTCTATTACGAAATGAAAATTTATACTATAAAAGAAGTCTGTGCCTTTGAACTTCACATAAATTTTACATAATCCTTACGAAACCGGGATAGATTTTCCATACCGATGCGATTACGCTGATATACAGATGAAAGAAAGGTATGGGGATTTCTATATGACGTATGAGGAAATAAAGAAAAACGACGAGGTACTGGCGTACCTGAAAAAAGGAAATGATGTATTAGGGGTAATGGGCTACACGGACCATTCCACCATTCACTGCAGTCTGGTCGCGGAACGGGCTGCTTACATTCTGAAAAAACTGGGGTATTCCGCACAAAAAGTGGAATTGGTAAAAATAGCGGGATTTATGCATGATATCGGCAATGCGGTGAACCGGACGCATCATGCCGAATACGGTGCGCTGCTTGCAAACGATATCTTAAAGCAAACCGATTTAAGTGTAGATGACCGTATTCTGATTGTTTCTGCCATCGGGCACCATGACGAGTCCACCGGCGGTGCAACCGACCCGATTTCCGCCGCCCTTATCATTGCCGATAAAACAGACGTGCGCCGAAGCCGTGTCCGTGAGAAAAATAAAGCGACTTTCGACAAACATGACCGGGTAAATTATGCGGTAACCGATACCAAGTTAAAAATAAATACGGAAAAGAAAGTGATTTCCTTAAACCTGCAGATAGACGAAAAGATATGCACCATGTATGAATATTTTGAAATCTTTCTGGGACGTATGATGATGTGCCGGAAAGCTGCAGAAATTTTAGGAATGAGTTTCAAACTGACGGTAAACGGCGGCAAGGTTTTATAACCCTGCCGTTATCTTATATTGCTGATGCTGCTGTTTGCTATAGTTTCTGTCCTTTATGGCTAATATGATTACAAAAATAACATCCATGGTAAAAAAGAACTGGAATATGGCGGCAAAAACCGACAGGGCTTTTCCATGTACCCCTTCTTTGTATGCCCGCACAATATAGGCAACAGAAAAGGGCGCCGCTCCCAGCAGTCCGAGCCAGCCTATTGCCGAAAGTAAGATTGCGATGGCCGGTCCTACAAACACCATAATAACAACCGGCGTAAACATTAGTAAGAGCGCCACTGCAATACTAAGACCGCCTAATATGTAAAAGGGAATTAAGGCATATTTGATAATTCTGGTGCAGATAAGAAGCTGTCCTCTGCTTATTTTTTCTCCCAGAATAAGAACCACGGCTAAATTCACCAGTCCCAGTATAATCGGCAGCGCCAGTACCCAACCACTGTTTACATTGTCCATGGACTCCTTCGCATTGCCCAGCACCCATAGTACAACCGGCATCAGGTACATGCCGAGCACGTATACAATCGGTACTATATAAATGGCTCCTGAAACTTTTTTTGTCTCATTCATAAAATCTCCCTTTCCGGTAAATGTATTTCTAATAATATATGATCCATAGTATAAACCAGATGACAACCCCTAAAACTACGCCCACTATAACGGCAGACCTACCCATTTCGCTCTCCCGGTCATTTTGTCCTGCATTTTTTACCTCTTTCGGCTGCAATCGCTCAAACTCTTTTTGTCTTCCCTGTTGTTCCGCCTGCTGTCCGCTTTGGCTTCTCCGCTTTTTCTGGTTATACAACGCCAGCGGGTCCGTCTGTGTCAAAAGCTTTTGACGAAAATCCCGCCCCCATTCTACATCCTGTGCAGAACATAATTCTTGTTCAAAAGTTCCCTCTCCATGTGCTAAAAGATTTCTCAAATGCCGCATTCTCTTAAGCTGTCTTAAGACGCTTTGTGCCTCCGGCTCTCTCCGACCGGCTATTTTCTCCAGTTCATTGATATATTCCGTGACACCGTTTTGAACCTGAAACATATCGTTACACAAATTTGAAATTTTCTTATACTCTTCAAAGAAAACATAATTAATATTACTGTTCATTATTCCCCTGTTTTTCTTCGGTTTTCAGTTTCTCCAACTGTTCGTTTAGTCCCCGTATTTCTTCCGTTGCACTGTCTATCTCCTTACACAAATCCCCCATTTTGAAAAAAAGATTACCTTCTTCCTTCTTCAAGATGAAACAGTTGCAAAATACCATCAGCATGTTCTTGAGTTTGGGTATAATCCGTTTTCCGCCATAGTAAACGCCCGGAATTGCTATAAGGTACATAAATCCTACCTCCCTGTTTCCCGTTGCTCCGCCCTGCAATGTAACTTTTATGCAATACAAAAGCATCAGTACCATGCCCGCTATAAAACCCGCATAAAATAAGGTGGGCACTATTCCCCCTCTAATCTGCCTGTGGGCTTCCTGCCGTGAATTCGAGATAATCTGACACCGGAAGGTATATTTTTCCAGCCGGTTTTCCAGAATTCTTCTCTGCTGCCTTACCGTATACAACCGGTCTTTCAGTTCTAATTCCGTCAACATTCCTATATTATTCAAATAGCCCTTCTCCCCATTACTTGCCTGCCTATATTTTACAATATTCCGGCAAGCTCCTCCATATCCTCGTCCGTAGTCGACCAACTTGTTGCAAAACGGACCACGGTCTTATCCTCGCCCATCTTTTCCCAGAAGCTGAATACCACCCGTTTGGAAAGTCCTTCCATTTTATCGTTGGAAAGAATTATAAACTGCTGGTTGGTTGGAGAGTCTATATAAAACTCATATCCCTTCTCCGCAAAGAGTTTTTTCAGCTTTTCCGCCATGGAAATTGCATGGCTGCTTATTTTTTCGTATAAATTGTCCGTAAACAGGGTATCAAACTGTATTCCCAGAAGCCTTCCTTTGGCAAGCATGGCTCCATGCTGTTTTATCTGTGTTGCAAAATGAGCAGGCGCATTGTGCTTCGGAAAAACAACTGCTTCTCCGCACAGAGCTCCCACCTTGGTTCCTCCTATGTAGAAAACATCACAGAGCGATGCCAGTTCCGGCAGGGAAATGTCATTTTCAGGACTTGCCAGTCCGTACCCCAATCTGGCTCCGTCAATAAATAACGGAATGTCTGCTTCCCGGCACACCTTGTAAAGAGCTTCCAGCTCTGCCTTACTGTATAGAGTACCGTATTCCGTAGGAAAGGACAGGTACACCATTCCCGGAAATACCATGTGCTCGTGATTTTCGTCCTCATAAAAGTTCTGAATATACCTGGCAACCGTCTCCGCCTCCAGCTTACCGTTTACCGCCGGAAGGGCGAGCA
>SAMEA104315432__coassemble_356_pt1 | contig 23610 bp, 26 predicted proteins | sample SAMEA104315432__metabat2_high_PE_016 | metagenome-assembled genome bin SAMEA104315432 (sample SAMEA104315432) | gut metagenome | biome: Monkey gut; feature: monkey-associated habitat; material: faeces | place: China | collected 2013 | reverse complement strand
GCGGACAAGGTTATCCGTTTCCGCGCTCCGGACGGCAGCGAGCAGTCTCTGCAGGTACACATTCCCGCAGGCATCGATTCCGGTCAGAAAATCCGCCTGAAGGGCAAGGGTATGCCCGGACAAAACGGCGGTGGAGCCGGCAGCCTTCTTCTGGAAGTTACGATTCAGAGCAAACCCGGTTTTGAACGGAAGGGCATGGACATTTACACCACCGTGGAAATTCCTTTTGAAACCGCAGTTCTCGGCGGCGAGACGATAGTTCCCACCCTGAGCGGCAGGGTGAGCTGCAAAATTAAGGAAGGAACCCAGTCCGGCACTAAGATACGTCTGAAGGGCAAAGGCATTGTTTCCATGAAAAATCCTTCCCAGAAGGGTGATGAGTATGCTGTTATCCAGATCCGCGTCCCCAGGAATTTAAGTGCGGATGCCAAACAGAAGCTGCAGGAGTATGCGAAGGCAGTATAAAAGAAATAATCCTGGCTTTATAAAGTTTTAAGTTGAAAAGAACCTTCTTTCATTATAAGATAGAGATACAGTCGTTATTATCTTATAGTGAAAGAAGGTTTTTTTATGAAATTTAAGGACATGCCCTACAAGAGAGTGGACTTTGATAAAGTTGCGGAAGACATGAAAGCCCTGATGGCAGAGCTGGATGCGGCAAAGAGTGGCGAAGAGCAGTTCGCTGTCCACAAAAAATTTTATGCACTTTATGACACAGTGGCAACCAACATTACCATTGCACAAATTCGCCATGACGTAGATACTGCGGATGAATTTTACAGCGCAGAGCAGGATTTTTATGATGAGAAGATGCCCGAACTGGAAAATCTGGTGGTAACGTACAAGAAAAAACTCTATGAGTCTCCCTACAAGGATTATTTAGTTGAGAAAATCGGTCCCGTAGCCTTTAAGAACATTGAACTTTCCTTAAAATCTTTCGATGCCAAACTCATTCCCCTGATGCAGGAAGAAAATGCGCTGGTAACCGAGTATGCGAAGCTGATCGCTTCCGCAAAAATTGACTGGGAAGGCGAAGAATTAAACCTTTCCTTACTCCGTCCCTACACCATCAGCCCTGACAGACAAATCCGTCAGAAAGCATGGGACAAGATGTCAGATTTCTTTGAAACAAACGCAGACAAGTTGGATGAAATTTATGACAAGCTTGTCAAGAACAGAGATGCACAGGCAAAGGCACTTGGTTACGACAACTATGTTACCTTAGGCTACTACCGTATGCAGCGCAACTGCTACGGCAAGGATGAGGTGGAGAACTTCCGTAATCAGATTAAGAAGGATTTCGTGCCTTTTGCAGAAAAGCTGCATGATAGAAGAAGACAGAGACTGGGTCTGGAAAAGCTTTCCTACATTGACGAAGGTGTTTATTTTAAGGAAGGAAATCCCAAGCCCATCGGCTCTCCCGAAGATATTTTGAAGAACGGACAGAAGATGTACGCAGAGCTATCTCCCGAAACCAAGGAATTCTTTGACTTCATGATGGAGAACGAGCTTTTCGATGTTCTCGGCAGAAAGACCAAAAGAGCGGGCGGCTATATGACCTACCTGCCCGACTACAATTCTCCGTTTATCTTTGCAAACTTTAACGGCACAGAAGGTGACGTTGATGTCATAACTCATGAATGTGGTCATGCGTTCCAGGGATTTTTATCCGGCAAAGACCCTATTCAGGAGCATCGCGACATTACCATGGAAACCGCGGAAACACACTCCATGTCCATGGAATTTTTCACCGGCGACTGGATGGAGTTGTTCTTCGGTGACAGAGCGGATGATTACAGAGAAATGCATTTAGAGGATGCTGTGGCATTTATCCCTTACGGCTGTATGGTAGATGAATTCCAGCATATCGTATACGAAAATCCCGAAATGACTCCGGCGGAAAGACATGCCGCATGGAAGAAATTACAGCAGGAATACAAGCCTCACTGGGATTTCGGCGATGCAAAATTCTTCTCCAAGGGCGGTTTCTGGCAGAAACAGCAGCATATTTACATGTCTCCGTTCTACTATATCGATTACTGTATCGCACAGACGGATGCTCTGCAGTACAAGGCAAAAATGGACGAAGACTTCAAGTCCGCATGGGACAGCTACTTAAAACTCTGCTATCTGTCCGCAAGCGATTTCTTCACCAGCATGGTAGAAGAGGTCGGACTGGTAAGCCCGTTCAAGGACGGTTGTATCAAAGATGTTGTTGCTAAGCTGGAGAAAAAATTAGGACTCTAAGAGATTCGATAATCCCGGTCGGCAAAAGCCCTGGGATTAAGCAAAAGATGTGGGATTATAAAGGGAAGGAGGAGCATGGAAAATGCAGATATACGCAGACAATGCGGCAACCACAAAAATGAGCGAAACGGCTCTTAAGGCCATGCTCCCCTTTTTACGGGAATATTACGGCAATCCTTCCAGTCTTCACGCAGTGGGACAAAGGGCGGCGGATGCACTGGACAGTTCCCGTAATGCGATAGCCGGATGCTTAGGCTGCTCCCCCAAAGAGATTTATTTCACCTCCGGAGGCAGTGAAGCGGACAATCAGGCAATCCTGTCGGCAGCCAGACTTGGCGAAAAGGCGGGAAAAAAGCATATTATTTCCACGGCATTTGAGCACCACGCCGTACTGCATACTCTGAAAAAGTTAGAGGAACAAGGTTTTACGGTGGAGCTTTTACCTGTGGGAGAACAGGGAAATATTACACCGGGGCAGGTGCGGGATGCTATCCGTGACGATACCTGTCTGGTGACGGTTATGTATGCAAACAATGAAGTAGGCTCCATTCTTCCCATCGGGGAGATTGGGGCTGTTTGTCGTGAAATGGGCATTTTATTCCACACGGATGCCGTGCAGGCAGTGGGACATCTGCCCGTATCGGTTACGGAGCAGAATATCGATATGCTTTCTTTATCCGCCCACAAGTTTCACGGACCCAAGGGTGTAGGTGCTCTTTATGTGAAAAAGGGCATTCTGCTGACAAATCTGATCGAAGGCGGCGCCCAGGAAAGAGGCAGGCGCGCCGGTACGGAAAATGTTCCCGCCATTGTGGGCATGGCGGCAGCCCTCAGGGAATGTTCGGCACACCTGGAAGAAATAAGCAGCCGGGTGCAGGCTATGCGGGATAAGCTGATTGCGGGTCTGTCGCAAATTCCTCACTCCACTTTGAACGGTGACAGCAAGCACAGGCTGCCCGGAAACGTGAATTTCAGCTTCGAAGGGGTGGACGGAGAAACTATGCTGGTATTGCTGGACTCCAAGGGCATCTGTGCCTCGGCGGGTTCCGCTTGCACTTCCGGTTCCTTAGATCCCAGCCATGTGCTGCTGGCATTGGGCAGACCACGGGAGATTGCAAACAGCGCCTTGCGCCTGACATTAAGCGATTACAATACAGAAGAGGAAGTTGCTTCTATTATAAAAGAGGTTACGGCTGCGGTGGAATGTCTGCGAGACCGTTCTCCCTCCTGGAAAGCAAAGCTCCGGGGTACTGAAAAATTTATACTTCCCTGAAACGTGCATCCTTTTTACTGTTCTGCCACACTAAAGTGCAGAATCTGAGGATGCACTTTTTCTTTGCCCCTCATATAATAAGAGCGTAGTTTGAAAATAACTTTATGGAGGGAAAAAATTGAAAGCAAGAGATGTTTATTTTAAGACAATGAAGTTTGTGTGGCTTAAGCTCGCACTTGGTGCAGCAGTTATTCTTTTTTCTATCATACTGCTGGCTATCTGTTTAGGACTCGGCAGCCTCGGTCAGGGCGGCGGCATGGTAATCGGTTTCTGGATCTGGCTCATTATGGTGGCTGCGGTAAGCGGTATCGTCAATCACTATGTCGGCTATATGATTAAAGCAGGACATGTGGCAATGGTAACCACCGCAGTAACAACCGGGCAGGTACCCGATAACCAGTTTGAAGTTGCGAAGAATATGGTAAAAGAGAGATTTGCCACAGCAAACGTTTACTTTGTAGTAGACAGACTGGTATCCGGCGCGGTCAGTCAGTTGCAGAAGGGTTTACAGAAGTTAGATAATCTGCTCGGCGGTATTCCCGGGGTCAGCGCCATTTTATCTTTTGCCCAGATGTTTATACAGATTGCACTGGGATATGTTGACGAATGCTGCCTGGGCTACACCTTCTTACATAAAGACCAGTCCGCATGTAAGAGCGCAGCAGACGGCGTTGTTATCTACTTCCAGAACTGGAAGAAGCTTTTAAAGGATGCCGCAATCACAACTTTAATCGTTATGGGTATCACCCTTGTGACATGGGCGCTGCCGTTCTTTATTTTCCTTGGCATTTTAGCAGCCTTCGGCGTACAGAATGCATGGATTTTCGCTTTCATCCTCGGTATCATGTTTGCAGCCGTATTTAAGAGCGCATTCATCGACAGCTACATGATGGTAAAGATGATGGTTTCCTACATGGAAGTGGCACCTACCACCCAGATTACCTTCGATTTATATGATAAACTCTGCAAACTGTCCGGAAAGTTCAAGAAGCTTTTCAATAAGGGTCAGGAGGAACAGCAGCAGTATTACGCATACCAGGGCGGCAGCTACCAGCCACCGCAGATGTAAGAAGCAGAGATACGAGGGGATAAAAATAGACGGTTTATAACAAAAAAGCTTGAAAACATTTGTTTTCAAGCTTTTTTTATAAGGATTCCTTTTCATTCGTCGGCGTGACAGGATTTGAACCTGCGACCTCTACGTCCCGAACGTAGCGCTCTACCAAGCTGAGCCACGCATCGCTTTATGTCGAACATTAAAATAATACACTAAGACAGTGAAAGTGTCAATAGAAATTTACCATTCCCGGAAAAAAGAAACCAGTTTCTGCCAGCTTTCTTCGCGGGCTTTTTTACATTCTTCCGGATATTTGGCTTCCATGGTCATGAATCTGGCAAGTATTTTATACATATCTTCTTCTTTTTTTCCGTTCACCGCCATGGCGCCGGAAGGAACTGCCAGATAATGGCTTGCTTTTTCATAGATAATGCATTCATGACGGTACGGGAATTGTTTGTCCTCCAATACCTTCATGATGCGGGGAAAGGCAATGTCGGAAGGCCAGGTGTCATCATAAGCCGGAGCAAGCAAAAGGACGTCGCCCTTGATGTTTTCTACCTTTATGCGGCTGGCATCGGTGCGGTCGGAAAAGCATTCATTATAATAGAAGCGGTTCATGGCTTTGGAGCCGTAACGAGGGTCTTTTTTCCAGGCGCGCAGCGTTTTTCCTATATGGGACAGGGCTTCCGCCGGTTCGTAGGGTACATCCTCTCCATGAAAGGAGAAATAAGATTTGTGCTGGCGGAAAATCATGTTTTTGCAGCCTTCCACTACGAAATCAAAACCGCAAACGGAAACCACGCAGGAAATATCGGGCAGATAGGAAGCGCAAAGCAGAACGTAGGCGGCGCCCAGGGAAAGTCCCGTCATACCGATTTTAGCAATAGGCACCGGGCATTTGTTTTTCAGAAAATCCACTGCTTTTTCTGCATAATCAATGGGAATGCTGACAGTATGCGGGGACAGGGGCTTCCATAAATAGTAGCCCAAAGACAGCACATGAAAGCCTTCTTTCCATAGAGCTTCGGCACGTTTTTCCACAAACTCCCGTTTTTCACCGCTGCCGCCAACCAGTATAATTGCCTTGTCGGTAGGCACTTTGTTTTCATAAAAGGTTCCTAAAAATCCTTCTTTTTCTAAGGTACAAAGGTACTTTGTGCTTTCGGATATTGTGCTTTCAGGCGTTTCGTTTTCGTGCATTTGTGTTTCCTCCCGGTATCAGTTGCTTTCCATGTGACAGTACGTCAGCAGGCGATTTCCATATGACGTCAGCAGTTGCTTTCCATATGATGGCAGCAGGTAAATTCCAGCTTACTTTGACATAAAAATGTTAGCACAGGCTAACCAATGTGTCAACACGGGAAAAGCCGCACTCTTACGTGCCGAGGAGAGAAAAAGTGTGGGCGGCATGTATTTTCATTTTTCTTCTTACTTGCCTGAAAGAAAGCCGTGTAGTATGATAAACGCAGGATTAGCAGTAGTTTATAATCGAAAATTTATAATATACAGGAGAAAAATATGTATAACACGATAGTAACTTTGAAAAAGGGCGAAGGCCGCACCCTGAAGGCAGGCGGCGCCTGGGTTTATGATAATGAAATTGACAGCATTATGGGCAGCTTTGAAAACGGAGATATTGTGACCGTTCATGACTTTGACGGCTACTTTTTAGGATATGGTTTTATCAATACCAAATCCAAAATTACCGTGCGCATTCTGTCCCGGAAAAAAGATACGGTAATAGACGACGCTTTTTTGGAAGAAAGAGTGCAGGCGGCTTGGGATTACCGAAAGCAGGTCATTGATACCGGAAGCTGCCGCCTGATTTTCGGAGAGGCGGATTTCCTGCCGGGTATTGTGGTGGACAAGTTCGCAGATGTTCTGGTGGTGGAGTCTCTGGCACTGGGAATTGATAAATTAAAACTGCAGATTTTGGATGCTGTAAAGAGAGTACTGGCAAAAGACGGCATTACAGTTCGCGGCATTTATGAACGCAGCGATGCCAAGGTGCGGGAGCAGGAAGGCATGGAGCGTTACAAGGGCTTTATCGGAGAGCCGTTTGATACCCGCGTGGAAATTGTGGAAAACGGCGTCAAATATATTGTAGATGTGGAAGACGGTCAGAAAACGGGATTTTTCCTGGACCAGAAAAAGAACCGTGCCGCTATGCACAGTGTTTGCAAGGGAAAACGTGTACTGGACTGCTTTACCCATACCGGTTCTTTTGCCCTGAATGCCGGTATTGCGGGGGCAACGGAGGTTATCGGTGTGGATGCTTCCGAGCTTGGCGTGGAGCAGGCAAGAGAAAATGCCCGCATAAACGGCCTGGAGGACAAAGTCAGCTTCGTCTGTGCGGATGTGTTTGATTTTCTGCCGGCACTGGAAGAAAAGGGCGAGAAATTTGATGTGGTTATTCTGGATCCGCCCGCCTTTACCAAGTCCCGTAATTCCATTAAAAATGCAGTGAAGGGCTACCGGGAGATCAATGTCCGGGGCATGAAGTTAGTAAAAGACGGCGGTTTTCTTGCCACCTGTTCCTGCTCCCATTTTATGGACCCGGAGCTGTTCCACAAGACGATTATGGAAGCGGCGCGCGGCGCTCACAAGAGATTGCGTCAGGTGGAATTCCGCACACAGGCGCCCGACCATCCCATTCTCTGGGCAGCGGACTCTTCCTATTATTTAAAATTCTACATTTTCCAGGTTGTGGATGAAAAATAGGTGCTTGTCATTTTTAGAAAATAGGTACTTATTAAGAACAACTTGGATCAGGAAGTTGATACTTTACGTGCGCAGGAGAAAAAAGGCATGAAATCCGCGTAAAAAAGAAAAAGCATTTACGTGCGCAGGAGAAAAAAGCATGAAATCCGCGTAAAAAAGAAAAAGCATTTACGTGCGCAGAAGAAAAAAACTTGAAATCCGCGTAAATCACAGAAAGCATTTACGTGTGCAGGAGAAAAAGGCATGAAATCCGCGTAAATCACAGAAAAAATTTACGTGTGTAGGAGAAAAAGGCATGAAATCCGCGTAAATCACAGAAAAAATTTACGTGGATATAGAAGAAAAAAACGCAATCCGCGTAAAAGATGAATTTTGTCTGAATTGTGCTTGCCAAGTGACTAAAGTCCGTGGAGTTAGCGCCCGGGAAGTTAAAAACCAAGATACGAATTTATCTGGAAACCGGCAGGTTACGGGAGGGCATGGGTATTATTTATGAAAGTTGCAGTGGCAATAGACTCCTTCAAGGGAAGTTTAAGCTCCATGGAGGCAGGTGCGGCGATTGCCGAAGGAATACACAGAGTAAGTAAGGATATTGATGTACAGGTTCGGCCTCTGGCGGATGGCGGAGAGGGAACGGTTGAGGCATTGACAGCCGGAATGAACGGAAAAGCAGAGCATGTCAGTGTGACAGGTCCCCTGGGAAATACGGTGGAAGCATCTTACGGCATAATTGCGGAAACCAAAACGGCAATTATAGAAATGGCAGCGGCAGCCGGCATTACGCTGCTTGCGGAAAAGGACAGAAATCCCCTCTATACCACTACCTATGGAGTAGGTGAGTTGATACGGGATGCCATTAAAAAGGGTTGCCGGAATTTTATTGTCGGTATAGGCGGCAGTGCAACAAATGACGGTGGTGTCGGAATGCTGCAGGCTTTGGGCTATGGCTTTCTGGATGCAGATGGAAAGCAGGTTCCTTACGGAGCAAAAGGGCTTGCGCTGATAGAAAAAATTACGGATGACCGGGTGGTACCGGAACTGAAGGAATGTCATTTCAAGGTTGCGTGCGATGTGGCAAATCCCCTGTGCGGGGAGCAGGGCTGCAGCGCTGTTTTCGGTCCGCAGAAGGGCGCAACACCGTCCATGATTGCGGAAATGGATGAATGGCTTGCCCGCTATGCCGGACTTACAAAGGACAAGTACCCTGAGTCCGATAAGAACAGGGCGGGAACCGGAGCTGCGGGGGGTCTTGGCTTTGCCTTTTTGTCTTATACCAATGCGGTATTGGAGTCGGGCGTAAAAATTGTTTTAGAGGAAACAAAGTTAGAGCAATATATAAAGAATGCGGACATTGTCATAACCGGTGAAGGGAGACTGGACGGGCAGACCGTCATGGGAAAAGCTCCCATCGGAGTTGCCGGTATGGCAAAGAAATACGGAAAAAGAGTGCTGGCTTTCAGCGGATGCACCACGGAAGACGCTGTTTTATGCAATCACCACGGAATAGATGCCTTTTTCCCCATATTGCGCTCGGTTACCACGCTGGAAGAAGCAATGTCACCGGAAAAGGCAAGGGAAAATCTGGCGGCAACCGTGGAGCAGGTGTTCCGGCTGATAGCGTGTCTGCATTCTGACAAATAAAATAAAAGAACAGAAGGGAAAAACAATGAAAAAGAAGGCATTAACAGTCATCTTATCACTTTCTATGGCAGTTGCATTGGCGGCATGCGGAAAAAGTACTTTACAGGCGAGAAGCAGCCAGCCGGAAACAAAAAGAGCACAGGAAACACTGGAACCAGAATCCTTGCAGCAATTGCTGGCACCGGATATTATCTACACAAATATGGATGGGGAGGTATTGGAACTTTCATGGAATGAAGTAGCCGGTGCAGGTGGATACACTTTTTTGTTTCAGGATGTGGAGAAAGACCTGCAGGATGGAAAATTCACCATAACCGGTGTGCCACAGGGAATAACCCTGGATTTTCAGATTATGACAAAGGGTGATGGGGTAAGTACAACGGATTCCGTGTGGGGTACATATACCTATACGACTCCTTCTTATTCCTATACAGAGGATGTCGGCTTTGCATCTGCTACATGTTTAAGCTCTTCCCAGCTTTTGGAATGGGCGTCGGCAAACGGATATACTTATGAAACCAGTAGTGCAAATGGCTGGTACGTTGTGGATGTGAGCAAAGAAGACAGTGTCAATGCCGGAACCTGGAACAAAATTAAGCGTATCGGATCTGCAGCCTGGGATGGATTTACAGACGGAATAGATGAAACGGTGGACAGTTATACAGATATCGATAGCCTGGTCGACCAATATGCCGTATCCGGTAGCATTAAGGATACTTTTAATGATATTAATGAAGAGGCGCAGAACAACGGAAAGCTGAATGCAATCAGACAGGCTTTGAAAAGTGCGTTCATGGATGCCAATATCCATTATATCTATTATTATAAAGAAGGAGAGGAAAACAGAGCGGCAAAATTTGAAACAGTATTCATGATTAAGAAAAACCATGAAAGTTTTAAGAACGATATGGAAAAAGATCGCTCTCTTGATGATTCCGGAAGAACTGTCGGATACAACGAAATGCTTCAAAAAAATTATTATTTTGTTATTCAGGAAACAGATATCAACGGCATAGACTTTTGGCAGGCTGTAGTCTATACCGAGTAGAAAATAAGAATCACAACCACCCCGGAGAGAATGCGTAAAGATGACATTTCTTTACCAAAATTCCTCCGGGGTATTTTTTGTTAAAAATGGATTGACACAGTGGTCTAATCATTGTAGACTAAAATCAAGAAATGGTTTACTGGCATTAGACCAAAGGAGAAAACACATGGACGAGCTGAAATTAGGAGTTGTAGAAGGAAAATTTGCAGACATTATCTGGGAGAATGAACCGCTGTCATCCGGCATGCTGGTAAAATTGTGCGAGCAGAAGCTGGAATGGAAAAAGTCCACCACCTACACCATGCTGAAAAGACTGTGCGAGCGCGGCATTTTTCAAAATGAAAACGGTGTGGTTACGGCTCTTATGAGTAAGGAAGAATTCGGTGCGGCGCAGAGCGAGAAAATCATAGAGGATAATTTTGACGGTTCCCTGCCCGCTTTTATCGCAGCATTTGCCTCGCGCAGGAAGCTGTCCAAGAAGGATGTCGAGGAAATCCAGAAGATGATTGATAAAATGAAGGAAGATTAGTGTGAGAAAATTTTTTCGCAGGTTATGAAAGAAATGAGGGACGTGAGATGGAAAATGCCGAAATGGATAACCTGTCTTTTGTGGATTTTAGTGGCGGCGAAACTGATGATGCCGTTTCCGGTGGAAAGTGTATTCAGTCTGGTGCCCACGAGCGAACCCATTTCCGCCGGTATTGCCATGGAAAGCAATCCGCACATCAGTACCGGCATAGAAAATGTGGACAACCTGATTAACCCGGCGCTGCTTCTGTATGCACTGGCAGCCTATATTCTGATGTGCGGAGATATCGAATATGCCTGTGATGAAAAAGTTATCAAGGGAGAAACGGAAAGTGCAAGGGCGGACTACTGCAAGGCATTGTTGACTTGCAGCATGCCGAGGAAAATGATTGCGGCATGTCCGGTTGCCTTTGGAGAAAACGGAGTGAAAGGGAGGGTGAAGAACATGATGAATTACAAAAAACCGACATTTTGGATTTCAAGCATTTCCATTGTAATAGTTGTCATTGTGGCGGTGTGCTTTGCGACCAGCCCCAAGGAGAAAGAAGCTGACAACGAAAAAACAACACCTGCCGCCAACAGCGAAATGGAAACAGACAGCGCCGGAACACAGACAGGCAGCACCGGAACAAATCCGGGAGAAACGCAGACAGACAACGCGGAGCCGGTATGGTATGATACCTTTGATTTTGAAGGACTTGATATCCAACCGCGCTGGTACGACTTTGACGGGTATATGCTGTATTATGCGTATGATATCATGAATAATGAGGATGCTTCTGTGGTGACAGTGGATGTGAAAGACGCCACGAGTGAAGATTTCAGCCAAGTTTATTATAAATCCGGTGAGAATACAACGGAGGAAGGTTCCCGTATTTCAATGTGGGTTATGATTTATCTGGGAGAATACCGTGATTTCTGCGAAGTGACAGTAGGTGCCAAAGGGGATGACAAAGAGTACCGGCTGATACTTCCGAGAAATCTTGATGTGAATGAACAAGGTATGGTGGAAAAGGTGGAAAAGCTGAAAGGCAGGCAGCACCTCAACAGCAATAAGTAAAAAAGTTATAATAAGTCCGTAAGGGCAGCAGGAAAAGCCAGCGTCTTGCACATGCTGGCTTTTTTTACACCCAATTTACAGCTCTGTGATTTTGGATTTTACGGCGCCGGCTTAGAATTAGCATCGAAAAAAGGTCTTACGACGTGCGGCAGGAAAGAGAGCTGCAGCAAAAGAAGGACCGGAATACGGAAGGAAGAAAAAGATGGACGTAACAGGAATGCTTCCGGTAGAAAGACCGTACCGGGGCAAAATCAGCATAAACAGAGAACATATCCGCAGAAAACATCTGGTGAAGAAAAGAGTGGTATTTGCCCTGAAAGGCATTTGTTTAATAGTACTGCTGTTTGCCGCACTGTTTCCCGTTTACTGGCTGGTACTGATGGCAATCCGGCCTACGGCGGAGACAAGCATGGGGGGCAGGGCTTATCCCTCATCAGATTACCGGAGAGCATTTTACAGAGCTGTTTGTGGGAAAAGGCTTTGGCACGGCGCTGAAAAACAGTCTGATAAATGCGGTGAGCGCACTGGTTATGTCCCTCGTTCTGGGACTGGCCACTGCCTACATCATATCCCGGAAACGCTTCCGGTTCGGCATGAAAAAGCCTCTTACCTACTGGGCGCTGGACCCGGTGGACAGCACCACCAATCTTATTCATGACTACCGGGCAAGTGTGATTTCCCTTGCTCTTATGCAGGAAGGCAGCCTGCTGGTTGCCAACATTGCAGTGGTCTGCTCCCTGTTCTTTTTCTGTAATTTCCCGGGCGGTAATGGATTTCGCGTTTTTCAGCAGGAACATTTGCTTGCCGATAGAAGCTCTGGCGGGGTTCATTTTAATGGGATGTACGCCTGCAAAAAATCTTCAAAGTAAGTGTAGAAAAGCTCACGGACCTTATCCAGATCACCCATATCCATGTGAAAAGACGGTTCAACCGGAAATGGAGGGAAGGGTTGTCATTCAGATGATACATGCCCGCATGCAGGACAATAAGCCTTGACGGCTGCCGGTGGGATGCGGTAGCATGATAAAAATACAAAAACATTTTGACCGTGCAAGGGAGGGATTTTTTGAGCAGTTATATAGCGGATTTGCGCAAAATCGTAGGGCACCGGACACTGATACAGTGCGCCGGCAGCATTATTATTGAAAATGAAAAGGGTGAAATTCTCCTGGGCAGGCGCACCGACAACCATATGTGGGGGTACGCCGGCGGCTCCATAGAAATAGACGAAAGAATAGAGGAATGCGCGAAAAGGGAGCTTTTTGAGGAGACCGGGCTTATCGCCGATGAAATGACTCTTTTTATGATAAATTCCGGCCCGGAGGTTCACTATGTGTATCCCAACGGCGATGAAGTTTCCAATGTGGAAATTATTTATCTTTGCAAAAAATACCACGGAACCCTGAAACGCCAGGAAGAAGAAATCGAGGAGCTGCGTTTTTTTGCCCCTGAAGATGTGCCGGATGCCATTTCCCCGCCCATCCGTCCGGTGGTGGAAAAATATCTGCGGATGCGGCAGAAAGAAAAAATGTCCGACTGACAATTTCCGTCAGCAGGATTTCCGTCAGCAGGAAAATCTTTTGCTTGACATTCTCCCATTTTATGATATAGTTCTAAATGCAAATGAATTGCATTTGCAAATAAAGACAGGGAGATTATTCTATCATGTGGGACGTTATACTTGATACCGTTATAGACAGTGTAAAACTGATACCTTTTTTATTCCTGACCTATCTTGTCATGGAATATCTGGAAAATAAAGCAGCGGATAAAATGCAGAATGCCGTGAAAAAAGCGGGAAAATTAGGGCCTTTGTTCGGCGGCATTTTAGGGGCGGTTCCCCAGTGCGGCTTTTCGGCGGCAGCTACCAGCCTGTATGCCGGCAGGGTAATTACCTTGGGCACCCTGATCGCCATTTATCTTTCCACATCGGATGAGATGCTTCCCATTCTGATATCCGAAAAGAGCATCGGCACACTGACTATTATCAAAATTCTGATACTGAAAATGGTAATCGGTATGATTGCCGGTTTCCTGATAGATTTTTTTATACGTAAAAGCCATCACGGAGCAGGCGAAGATAGGGAAGAGCATATTCATGAACTGTGTGAGCATGACCACTGCCACTGCGGAAAAAGCAGCAGTATTGTGGGTTCTGCCTTTATCCACACCATAAAAATCACCGGCTTTATCCTGCTTGTTACCTTTATTTTGAATACAGTCCTGCATATGTGGGGAGAAGAAAATCTGCGCGGTCTGTTTTTGAATAAGCCTGTCATCGGGGAACTGATTGCCGGTGTTGTTGGCTTAATTCCCAACTGCGCGGCGTCCGTAGTGCTGACCCAGCTCTATGTGGAAGGTGTGCTGAGCTTTGCCGCCTGCATGTCCGGACTTTTAGTCGGCGCCGGTGTGGGCATCCTGGTTTTATTCCGTACCAACCGGAATGTGAAAGAAAATATAAAAATTGTGGCGCTGCTATACGGCATCGGTGTTGCGGCGGGTCTGCTTTTAGAGCTTGTCCCCGCAGGATTTTTCCGCTGATGCTGTTTCAAGGGAAAAGTGGCATGACCCGGAAAGAGCAGTCATTATAATACAGAAAGAATACTGATTATGGAAGAAAAAGAATATTGTTACCCGAAGGGTATTAAATGGACAAAACAGAGAAAAGATGTATATCATGTGCTGGCGGAAAGTAAAGAACCGCTTTCCGCAACGCAGATTTATCAGGAAATCCTGAAAAAAGAAGGCAACGTGGGGTATGCAATCTCCACCATTTATCGTATTCTTGCCACCTTTGAGGAAATGCATTTTGTGGAAAAAAGCAATTTTATCGGGGACGGTACGGTAGTGTACGAATGGAATAAGGGCAGCCACACACACTATGCCATCTGCCTGCAGTGCCACAAAAAAGTAGCGTTGCAGGTATGTCCTTTTGAGGATCTGCACCTGCACGGCGAGGCAAAGGATTTTGTGGTGACAGGGCATAAATTGGAGCTTTATGGGTATTGTAAGGAGTGCGAAAAGAAAAAAATCAAAAAAATTACAAAAAATTAAAAAAAGGGGTTGCAATTTTTCAAAGTATGACATATAATAACACTTGCGTTGTGAAACAACAAGTAAATACGCACCGCTAGCTCAGTTGGTAGAGCACCTGACTCTTAATCAGGGTGTCCAGGGTTCGAGCCCCTGGCGGTGCACTTACAAGTACCGATTTTCGAGGTTATCTCGGGGGTTGGTGCTTTTTTTGTACCCTGATTTTTAAGTCAGACACTATGTTATAATATTTTAGTATCCACGAGTAAAAAAGATTGAGTCCAGTTTGTAGACATCTGCTCCCAGCATTTTATACTGTGCAGCCATCTGGCTATATATCTTTGTCACATTGTAATCTGAATGCCCCATGAATACCCGGAGAAATTCCAGATTGCCACCCCCCATAAGGTAAGAAGTAGCGAAAGTATGCCGGAGCAGGTGAGCATGTACCCGGTTTATGCCGGAAGATATCTTCAAATCCTGGAAGAGCTGCTTAATAGCATTGGATGTCATGGGTTTTCTGTCTCTCATAGAGCAGAATATCACCCCGGACACTCTACCGGATATACTTAAATATGTATCTATCTGCCGGAGCAGGAAGTCAGGAATAAGGGTAAGCCTGCTTTTACATCCCTTTGTATTTAATATCTGTATGACATTTCTATCTTTTAGAATATCAGACACTTGCAAGTGTATTACTTCCTGACTTCTAAGACCACAATCCAACATAAGATGAACAATGCAATAGTTACGAACTCCAAGCTCTGCAGACATATCAAAACAATCATCCAACTTCTTTACCTCATCCTGAAACAGAACCATCTTAGGCGCTGCATCATCCTTAGGCAGTTTCACCTTCTTTAAATAGTCCTGGCATATATCTTCTTCATAGCAGTATTTAAGAAAAGCCTTGACCGAGCGGCAATAACTCCGAATAGTTGTATTTTTTACCCCCTTTTGCCGTAGATACAATATGTAAGCACTGTATATATTATCCGGCATATCTGAAAAGGAGAGGGCAGTAACATCCTTCCGGTATCGTTCTTCCAGGAAGTCAAAGAAAAGCTTCAGGTGTCCGGCATATGTTTTCAGAGTACCAGCGGCAACATATACCTGCCTATCATCCACATATGCCTGGTATGCTGCTGTTATCGTCATACGGTCAACCTCCTTGACAAGTCCAATCAGACAAGGTATTCTGACTATAGATATCACCTGTATCTGTGCGGATGATGTCATATTGATGTGCAGCAGCATCATATTCTATTGTCCCGGCAAGCTCATCCTCATTGAGAAGCCGGGATTTTTTTGTTTTATACTTACGTGCCTGCTCTATATCGTTGTCATTCATACGAAGCAAAGCTTCGGCGGCATCCTGTAGCGGATCGTCGGTATTTATTCCTCGTTGATAAAATCCCAACATTACAGCGGAATCAATAACCCGTTTCTTCATGGCTTCCACATTAAGTTTCCTGTTATATGTACGTACAAGCTCCAGCTGCTCCGGTGTCATTTTCACATCTATGCATCTGGTAGAACGGAGCGCCTGCCAAAATCCACACATAGGACGGCGGCTCTTATTACTGTCCCCGGTCTTTTCTACCAGCTTAAAAACCCTGCTGGTTAAATAATCCATGATAAGTTTTCTGTTATCCAGGTAGTCATATATACGTTTACACTCCCCAGTGTTGGAGTTATCCCGGAACGGAAGCAGCTCATAAGACTTAGAATGTCTTCTCATGGTCTGGTATTCAACATTAATTATGATATTCGGATCCGGTGTAAGCTCTTTAGATAGCTTTATAAGCTCATCTTCTGAAAGCTGCATATCCCCAGATATGACATCTTTACACATCTGCACATAAAAAGGATGCTTCCCATACTCGGCATAAAATTCCAACCTGGCATAATAACGATAGAACCAGGAGCGCTTTTTATAAGCTTTTTCGTATACATAGACATCATAAGCACTTAAGAGACCGTTCATTTTCCAAATCTGGAAAAACCACGGCTTATAATTCTGCTCAACGACCTCACGAGTTTTCTGATAGATGCGGACGAAAACCTTATCAGAACGCTTTCCAAGACATACATAATCAATTTCATAATCCTCACTTCCCACTTTATTAGTAACATAAGTAGCATTTTTAAATCTGTCAACGCGCATTTTGTAAAAATTGTCCGGATTAAAAAAGGTTTCCGGGTCCTTCAGGTAATTGGAATGCCAGCAGTAGTCTATACGGTTTTCCTGTACGAAATCCACATCAAGATGGAAATAATCAGCTAAAGATTTAACGTATCTATAGGAATTTTCAAAGGCTGCATGTACTCCGAACATCCAAAGCATGTAAGACCTGATCTGCACAATACACTCACATGTTACAGATTGTCCACCATCCAATGCTTTAGGTACCACAGGCGCTATAAATATATCGAAATACTCCGGGTAAGAAAGACATATCGTATAAAAGCGGGAAAAGGTTACAGGCTTTAAGACAAGCCGCTTATCTATTTCCTTAAGTCTAATCTCCTGAGTATCTCCGAAATTTCCCATACCGTCATAGCGATACTTAAAGTAGCTTCTCATTCTCAGGACATGCTTATCTTCAGATTTCAACCTAAAATCCTGTTTAAACTTCACGGAGTAGTAAAAAGTATCTATGTTATGTAAAAATTTTTTATTTGTGCAGCCATACCATTTTTCCCGATCCTCTGGGGACTGCTCCAAACATATATAGCTATCCATATATCGTTTATCAATCATCCCGCAAATCTCCTTTTGTATTACAATTTTGGTATTTTTCAATTTTTCCCCAAAAGGCTTTCTGGGGAAATTTGTTTTTTGCCCTCTAAGTATCTTTGGGACTGGATTTTTAAGTGTATTACAATGTATTTATAGACCACGTATTACAAGACGTGGTCAGCGGGAAAAAGTTCAAAAAATAAAAGCGGTTGCATTCGCTTTTTCGTTCTTTCTCCGCAAGGCATCGCCGGGGCCCCCAAGTCCCCCGGCTCAACCTTGCAGAGCCTCCACTCTTAAACCTTGTTTCCCTCGATAGTCTGAAAAAGACCGTAAGAGTCGTAAAGGTCATATACCTTTTTAGTACCAAGAAAAAATTCAGAATATACTTTTTGTTTCATGGGGTACCATATCTTTATGTATATGAATAAATTATCACCGGTAAGGAAGCCTAAAAGCTTTCCGAACAGTCCGGCTCTGGATACTTTTCTATGCTTTATCTCATTTTCTACCAGGCTTCGTATCTGTCTATCCAGCATCCGGTCAAACTGCGCAATCAATCCAATGTAAAAACCAAGCTTCCTGTGCTGGGAGTAGAAGGACACCCAACCGGAAGTTTTTATAAGCTGCCAGTCCCGGGAGTTAAAGAGAAGCTGCGCTTCATCTATGAATAAATACAACTCATCCTCTTTAAGACGCCTTCCTTTATGCCGGGCGTACCGGATTGCAAACTTTATAAGCCGCTCCGGTTCTAGCCGGGAGTTATCAACATATATATATGTCCCTTTACGTTTCTTTACTGTATTCTGATTAACATAAAAATTTCCGATAATCACACAGTTATACATCCGCAGCCGCTCCCGGATAATCTTCGCTACATGCAACGACTTCCCACTGCCTGGAGTACCACTATAAAGTTCTATCATTCCGGCATATCCCCCTTACTCAATCATTTTTACCCACCGCAGCAGGAGCTGATAGAGATAATACAAACCTATAACAGATATCCAGGCGGTTGCTATTGCCATAAGAGTTCCAACCGGGACAAACCAGTTAAGATAAGGCAGGAAATTCAAAGATGCCAGTTTATTTATATAAGGACGAAAAGGAGAAGTAGGCAATAAGTTATAAACGGAACTGGCAAACTTATCTACTAAACTTGTAAATGTGTCCATGTCATCACCTCAATCTGTATTACATTCTTTCTGCAGTTCCGGAACACCGGCGCAAAATTTGTAATACAATTACCATTTAATCATTTTCGGGGTAATAGAAATCAAAGCCAGGATAAACGATACAGTTATACAGGCTCTGAACACCTGAGCTGCAGAGTCCAAAAAAGATAAATCAATCACTAAAGTATACTGATAATCAATAGCAGGGAAATCTATTGGAACCTCAAATTTCGGAGTTTTTGCTTCAGCAGATAATGTCTTTAATAAAGCAACTAAATCAAAAGGCACACAAAAAGGAAATACCGTAGACAAATCATAGGTATACTTCTTTATATCTGCATCAGGCACCGGAGCTATAATAGGATCCTGTGCCGGGTCTGTAGCTGGTACCGCTTTCTTTACTGCATCTTGTACCGTATCCTTTACTTTATCGTTATTGGTTGCCGGATCCGCTGCAGGGTCAAGTGCAGGCATAGCATCCAGCGCTACCTTAAGCTTGGGTTTTAGGTTCAACAAGTCCTCAATGCTTGCTTTCTGTCCTGCCAAAACATCGAACATTGACGGCACAAGCCGGATAAGACCAGGTAAGTCAAGAGGGCAGCCATTTAGATAGGGATTTGCTGCCGTTAAGGGTTCGCCGTAGTATATATGCCGCATCCACATAAGTGCAGCTTCCTGACTTGCAAATATAGGCGCATCAGTTTCCAACTTATCTGTTAAGGAATTAACAGGAAATGAAGAAAAATTTATACCATTATAACGGTATTGCTCCCGACCATCGCTATATAAATAATAACCGGAACAACCTGTCCGGGTAGATTGCAACATATTATTTTCTATCTGATAAATAAACGGCTGATAAGCAGTACCATCAGCAGTTTTTATAAACATAAAAGCGCTTGTAGTACTGGAATAATCAAAATGATACCGCATACCAATACACCCGCTACTTTCTCCGTTGTATTGCGTATAAGTTACTTTTACACTTTGCGGCTTAGTTCCGTTATAATAGCCGGTCGTTTGTGCCGGAGCTTGCTGGGATATGGGTAAACTATCTTTATTTTGATATAACCAGGAAGCAGCTGCTCCAAATACAGTACTTCCGAATACTATAGATGCAATACCTCCACCTTCAAGCGGTGATTTTCCACTTGGAGTAGGGGCACCTTTACCGCCTTGCAATACCTTGAATTTTTCCCATTGTGCCTTTGACGGCTTCAAAGCAGATGTACCGTTTGTTATCACATTAGATAAATCTACAATAGCTCCGGCGGAGTTCTGAACAAGCAGAAGACGGTTGCCGGAACTGTCCACGGCATACCCGGCGGAGTCCGTTCTTGTGCCTACCGGAACAACTGCATCACAGAAGCTCTCAAAGCAGCTCATGGCGTCATCATATTCCATTTCATCCGCTTCCATAAATCCGGCGGCTACCATGGCATTTACCATAATGGTATAAAACAACTCGGAAACTTCCGCATCCAGCGCTATATCTGATGCCATGGCTGCCTTGCTATAAAATGGCGTCATTACCGATTGAAACCCTATGAGTACAGCCAGTAAAAACATCATAATCTTTTTCATATATCCCTACCTTTCCACCAAAAAAGGAGCAGGACACATCAGTGCCATGCCCCTTTTTTTGATATTATTTGTGTAACCATGAAAAACTAACTGAATGGAAGCTTAGCCTTTGCCTAAAGACTTAAGCCACTTAATACCGAACTTGACACCAACAACGGCGCCAACTACAACAGCGATTGCAGGAACTGCAATAGCCAGAACTCCCAACAGGTCACCCTTTACGGAGTTAATAGCGGCCTGCATAACATCCGCAACTTTGAAAGTAGAAGCAGCTTCATCTGCTACCATAGATAATAAAGGCATTAGTTTGTCCTCCCTTCTAAAAGATGAAATACTGCAGTAATAACATAACCGCAGCCCATTGATATAAATTCAAGAGCGGCACCGGTTACCGCCATTGAAGACAAAAGAGTAATATATTCAGACATCCGACCACCTACTTTCTGCTACTGGGAAATCCCAGAGCAAACAACATACCAACCAGCAGACCAACACCTATAAGAATTGCTACAAGAATATACTGGCAATCCTGCAGAATGGTTACAACTTCCGTATTGCCGGAATAAGTAACCACTTCCTGCTGCAGTGTCTCGCCTGAGGTAGGGATATCTTCAAACTGTCCCGACACATCCGGCACAATGGGGGAAGCATTGCCGCCGGATGCATCAGAACCGGATACATCAAACACAACCATTACTTTTTAGCTCCTGTTTCTTCAAGTTCGCTGATCTCGAACGGTTTTAAGAATGTTACATCTACCAGTTTAAGGACGGGTTTACCGTCTGCACCGATTGACATAATGAAATCTCCTTCATAAATGCCGGGAGCACAGGGGATTTTGCTGCGCATCTCATAATCCAGGGAAACCTTGCCGCGCTGGTAACCTATAGCTTCATCCGGCTTAAGGGAGCGCATCGGCTTCATCTGTTCGCCCTTGTTTCCATAAAAGAAATAGTTTACCGTAACACCGCGCATAGTGTCCTTTCCGTCCTCCTTGATTTCATAGGACTTTGCGTACATTATTAAAATCTGCATTTTGGATGTCATTTCCATAGTTATCTGTTCTCCTCTCGTCTTAATACCTTGACTGCATTTACTAATGCATCAAGCTCTTTCTGTTTATGTGCTATTTTTTGTACTACCATTCTTTCAATCTTAGAAATAATGGATTTACGCATAACTATATACTGTCCCATCCCGGCATCAGTGAAATCCAGACAGGTCACTTCCGGATGTTCCTTTTTGATGCATTCCGAAAACCAGGCAAACCACTCTTTACTGTCTCCTGATATGTAACCGTTTTTCTGCAGCTCCTCTTTGTAGAAGTTGTAGGCATCTCTATCTTTTTCTCTCATACTCAACTCTTTCCTTTCCCGGCTGGATATCGCTGCCATTAGGCTTAGACATCATCATCAGCACACGTATTAAGTAGGTATCCCTGCCGGAAATCTGTTCCCGCGCATTTCTGGTACCGTTCATAGTGACTACCGCCCGCCAAAGAGGGCGGTGCGGATAGCGCGCGGTGCAAGTTTCGGCTGCCCCGCGCGGGATATAAGGCGCGCAGCCGCCTTAGGAGTCGTCGGTTATGTCCCTTTTGATACTGTCAAGGAGCTCATAGCACATCCTTTCGGATGTAAGTACAGTACGCCGGATGGTTGCAAGGTCGTTTTCAAGGCTATAGTATCTTTCTATCCTGCATTGAAGCTCTTTTTTCCGTTCCTGGTAGAAAGCTATCTCTTTTTCCCTGGCTTCGGTGCCGGAAAAGTAATCATCCAGTATAGCCTGCAGCTTGTCGGTGAAGTTCTTTCCTTCGTATTCCTCTACCAGCTCCACCGTATCAGCGGCAAGCCTGATAGATTTACTTACTGTTTCTCTCCTCATGGCATCATCTCCTTTCCCTGCTGCTCCGCAATGGGTTTACATGCAGTTATTTTTTGTGATACAATAAAGGCTAAAAGCAATTTGTAATAATAAAACTGTATTACACTTTTTAATTTAGCACCATAGTGCGAGAATGTCAACATAAATTCGCACTATATTATGAATTTTGGGAGAAAGTATGGAAACAGTAGGAGAAAGACTTAGAGCCTGGAGAAAAGAAAAAGGACTTTCTACAGTAGAAATATCAAAAAAAACTGGACTTTCTACAGGGGGATTATCCGCATATGAGAGAAATGAAAAACTAATTGGAAGTAAAACACTTCTCGCACTATGGGAAGAATACCAAATAGATATAGCTTGGATACTCACAGGGAAAAAAGATAATGAACTTTCAGAGGATGAGCAAAAGCTTGTTGACCTATACCGAACGGCAGACGACAGAGGAAAAAAGAACATCATCCGAACAGCGGAAGCTGAACGGATGGAACAAGAGTCATCTACTTCCAAGATTGGGTAAGGGGGCACAAGAGATAATGGAAACCATGCAGAACATTCAAAACTGGATGTATGGCGTAAGGGATAACTTATACACCCTAAAAGAAAACATCAATGTATATTTAATGAGCCTTCCGCCGGAACAAGTAGCCATGATAACCATAGGCACTGTTTTAGTTTTAATTTTGTTTACTAAAATATGCGGTATTGTAATAGATGCCTTTCAGTCAAACGAAGTAAAAGTAAAACGCAGGAAGAAAAAAAGCCGTCAAAATATACAGATAGCACATGGTGACCACACCGCCGAACATGCCCAAGCTATGTGGGATGAAGTGAACAAAATATAGATAAAACGCACACGTTTAACTCTTAATCAGGGTGTCCAGGGTTCGAGCCCCTGGCGGTGCACTTACAAGTACCGATTTTCGAGGTTATCTCGGGGGTTGGTGCTTTTTTTGTTTACAGATTGCCCCAAATGTCATATGATATTTATATGCTGTATGACAGTGAGAAAATGAAAGGCAAGAATTATGATTTTTGAAACACATGCCCATTATGATGATGAGGCATTTGATGAAGACAGAGACAGCCTGATTCCTTCACTGCCGGAGGCGGGGATTGGCAGAGTGGTAAATGTGGGAGCAAGTCTTGCCTCCTGCAAAAAGACCATGGAAATCATGGAAAAATACCCCTTTGTGTACGGCGCACTTGGCGTGCATCCCAGCGAGACGGCAGAGCTTAATGAGGAGAATTTTGCATGGCTTCGGGATGCACTGCTGCATGAAAAATGTGTGGCTGTGGGAGAAATCGGCCTGGATTATTACTGGCCGGAGCCCGACAGGGATACACAGAAAATTTGGTTTAAGCGACAGCTAAATCTGGCAAGAGAACTGCACAAGCCCGTTATCATCCATTCGAGGGACGCGGCACAGGATACCATGGAAATTTTAAGGCAGGAGCGCGCAGAGGAAATCGGCGGTGTGGTACATTGCTTTTCCTATTCCGTGGAGATTGCGGAAACGGCAGTGAAAATGGGATTTTATATCGGTGTCGGGGGAGTTTTAACCTTCAAAAATGCCGCAAAGATAAAAGAGGTTGTGAAAAAGATACCGCTTGACAGAATT
>SAMEA104315432__coassemble_336_pt1 | contig 24506 bp, 21 predicted proteins | sample SAMEA104315432__metabat2_high_PE_016 | metagenome-assembled genome bin SAMEA104315432 (sample SAMEA104315432) | gut metagenome | biome: Monkey gut; feature: monkey-associated habitat; material: faeces | place: China | collected 2013 | reverse complement strand
TCTCTTCCGTAAGTAAAATCAATATAGCTCTGGGAATCCGCCGATAGGTTCACGCCGTCTAAAAAAAACAAAAAAAGATAAAACAGAAGGCAGAAGGCGGGGAGCAATATCTCGGGTAATGCTGTCTTTTTCTTTGTCATACTCTGTTTTCCTTTTTTTGTCTGTGTACCTGATTTAACTGAAACTCAAAGTCCCTCCGGTTTTTCTTGGCAAGATCGGAAAGAATCATGCCCGAGAAAAATGCCTGTACCGCCGCCAGTTCAATAAAACAGGATACAAACAGTGTGGGGAAATGATTGACCAGACCGATGCGTAAAAACTCAACGAAAACCGGAATAAACATGGCTACCGCCACTACGGTCAGAATTGCCGCAAGCAGGGTAAAAAAGCCAAACGGCTTGTAGTTTTTGTATAACTGCACAATGGTTTTCAATACCTTAAAGCCGTCGGAATAGGTGCTCAATTTGGACACGCTTCCCTCCGGTCTGTCACGGTAGTCCACCACGATATTTTCCAACTGCATGTTGTTATACACCGCATGGATGGTCATTTCCGTTTCGATTTCAAAGCCCTTTGACAAGACCGGAAATGTCTTTACAAATTCATAGCTGAATGCCCGGTAGCCGGTCATAATATCCCGGATATTGCAGGCAAAAAGCCGGTTGATAACCCCTCTCACCAGAGAGTTCCCCAGATTGTGAAAGGGTCTTTTGTTCTCCTGAAAATAAGTGGAAGAAAGCCTGTCCCCCACTACCATGTCCGCATTTTTCTTTAAAACGGCATCCACCATTTCCCGGGCATTGTTCAGAGGATAGGTATCGTCCCCATCCACCATAATATAACATTCTGCCTCGATTTCCCTAAACATCCTTCGGATGACATTTCCTTTTCCCTGCTGGTATTCATAGCGCACCACAGCACCGGCTTCCCTTGCAATTTCGTCCGTACCGTCCGCGGAATTGTTATCATATACATAAACAACTGCTTCCGGGAGTGCCGCTTTCGCGTCTTCCACTACCTTTTTAATTGTCTGTGCTTCATTATAACAGGGAATCAGTACCGCTATTTTATCCATTATAATCTCCCAATCTGTCTTTATTTTCTGAGCACCCATTTCAGCCATATACCGTAGGCGGCGGAGCGGCCTTTCCTGAGTACCTTGGACAGAAACTGTCCCACCTTTCCGATGGAAAGCCTGTCTGCATTTTTACGGAGCAGATATACATGCTCCTCAAAGTATGCCTTTTTCTCTTTTGACATGACCTTTCCGGTGTTGGAATCTTCCCGGAGCATAAAATAATTCAGCTTCTCCTTTAAGACGTCTACTTTGCCACAGGGCGCCATGGACATCCAGAGATCAAAATCCAGAATGTAGCGGTATGCCGGATCGAAACCACCCGCCTTTTCAAAAACGCTCTTGCGGAACATGACCGCACAGGGCATTCCGAAATAGTTGTTGTAAATCATGGACTTCCGCGCCAGTTTTTTTCCGTCCTGTATGCCTTTTTTCGGATACCTTCCGAAAATACCCAGCTTTTTTCCCTCCCGGTTAATCATGATGCTGTCATTGATTGTCATCACTATGTCCGGATCTTTCTGCATAGCTTTGCTTTCCGTTTCAATGCTTTCCGGCACCAGTCTGTCGTCTGCACAGATTAACTTGATATATTCGCCTTTTGCCAGTTCCACACAACGGTTCCAGTTGCCCGCCATACCAAGATTTTTTTCATTTCGGTAAAGGTGTATTCTGTCGTCCTTTATACTCTCCACAATCGCCGCCGTGCTATCCGTGGATGCATCGTCCACCACAACAATCTCTATATTTTTATAAGTCTGCTCTAACAGACTTTCCAGTGTTCCTTTAATATCCTTTTCGTTGTTATAAGTCGGAATACAGATACTTACCAGGTCAGTCATTTTGCTCCCTTTCTTCTGCTTACATTCCATTAAAATATAGCATAATCTCTACCTACCGTCAAATCATGCGAAGCAGGCTGTCCGTATAGGCCTGCACGGAAAAATCCTCCGCTCTTTTTAAGGATGCCGCTTTTCTTTCCGCAAGCTTCTCCGGTTCTGTAAGCACTCTTACCATCTGCTCCGCCATGATTTCCTCTTCTTTTTCCATGACAGAGGCATCTAAATTTTTTTCCGGGTGAATGACCGGCAGAAGTACGCCGTATTCGCCCTCGATAACGGTATGTCCGTCCCCGCCTTTCCGGTAATCGTCTAAGAATATCTCCGCAGGACCGGTTTTGCAGTTTACCGACATGGCCGGAAGTCCTACCGCCATGGCCTCTATCAGGGAATTGGGAAAGCCCTCGCTGACGGATGTCATCACAAAAAGGGAAGCCCGTTTTAAATAGGCAAAGGGATTTTTCTGTACGCCGGTAAACCAGACGTCCTGCTCCACCTGCAAATCCTCTGCCAGCTTCCGGTACTCCGCAAAGGTGCCCTCGCCCACAATCATAAGCTTCAGCTCCGGAATTTTCTTTTTTGCCAGGGCAAATGCCTTGATAAGGTGCCAGAAGCCCTTGACATCGTGCTCTCTTCCCATGGCTGCCACAACCGGTGCGCCCTCAGCAAAAAAAGTTTGTCTGTCCGCCGGCAGCGGTTCTTTTGCCAACCGCCGGATGCTTTCCACATCGCAGGGATTGTATACACAAACCACATCCTTCGCCCAAAACTTTGCTTTCACCTCGTCCGCCATAATTTGAGAACAACACACTACCTTATCCGCCCTTTTGCAAAAAAGCGTCATATCATATTTATCCTCCAGGGCTCCATACCCCCTGATACCTACCCAAATTTTGTCTGTTATCTGTTCATGATTTACTTTCGCGTTTTTTACTCTCGTAAAGACATTCGCCAGATTGGCGGTGGGACCGAAGCTGTATGTGATTTCTATGTTTCGTTCTCTTTTTATTTTTTTAATGGCACGGATACGTTTGCACAGATTTACGGCTTTTCCGACTTTTCCCGGCACGCTTCCCAAATTCAGATCAATCATGTCCACGCCGTCCACATCATAAATCATGCCCTTTGTGCTGAATACCACAAGGGTCAGATGACAGTGGGGCGTAAGCAGCTTTGCCGTCATGGCGCAGATTCGTTCCAGTCCGCCCTGATCTAAAAGCGGTACCATAAGCATCACATTTCTTTCCACTTCTATGCCTTGCCCTTTCTTTTCTTCAAAACTCCGATTGCCAGCTTTCCGATAAGGGAAATGCCCTCGTATACATTGTAATAGGTCAGCGCCTCTCCGCCGAATTTGAACTTAAAAGCATCAATGCCGTTGGGATTTTCCAGACTGGAAACGCCTCCCCAATCGTACTTTACCTTTCCCTGTTCTTTCCATAAAAGCATGTCGTCCCAGTGAAGTCTTTTGTTAGCTCTTGCCACAAAATTGGCATCCGTGTTTTCGTCCCGGAAAGCGGATACGGAGTGAAGAAGCCTTACCTCTTTTTCTCCCACAATGTAAGAATGGAAGACCACGGGCTTGCCATCCTTGTAAATGCCGGTCAAAGCAAACGCATCCGCTTTCAGATACGCTGCAAGCTGGGGACGGTTAAAGACTGCCTTCATTCCTTTTTCCTCATACATCAGCTCATACATATGGGCGAATTCTTCCTGTACCCGGCTGTTCTCCTGCAGTTCTTTAGAGGTAAAATGCCGAAACTCCACCTCTTCCTTGTTATTGCGGCGGATTTCATATCGCACGTTCTTGTTAATCCGGCTCTGCAGTTCTTCCTCCGGCAACGAAAGGTCGCTCATGAGCGTATGGAACATGGTTGCCATTCTGTTTTTTCCGTTGTCTTCCTTATCCACCGCATGATAAAAAACAAGGTCGGTTCCCGTAAACTTATGGTTTTCCCCGTCCGGATACCAGACCTGGGTAATGCGTATTCCTTTTTTTCTGTAGGTTGCCTGTATCATACCTGTCCTAATTCCTTTCGTAACCTGCCTGTTTCGGCCAAGGTACAAATCTTCATATCATCTGCCTGTCCGTACGGTTTTCCCTGTTATTTACAGCCGTACAGTTCTTCATATCGTTTTGCCTGTTCCTTGATGGAGAAGCCCGCTGCATTCACTTCCTCTAAATGGGATTTTCTCTCATAGGGAAGCATCTGCATGGCAGCTATGGTCCATTCTTCCGCCGTGTCGGCAAGGGACATCCTGTGCACCAATTCCGTAATGTCCACTTCCTTCGTAATAGCATCGGATATCAGACACTTCAGTCCCGAAACCTGTGCCTCCACCACTGTGCCGGGCAGTCCCTCATAAAGGGACGGGAAAATCAGGATATCAAAAGTCTGATAGTAGTCGCTTACTTTGGACTGATTGCCGGTAAAAAGAACCACCTCGGAAAGTCCGAGCTGTTTTGCTTTTTCTTTGATTTCCGGCATCAGCGGGCCTTCCCCGACCAGAATAAGGCGTGCCGCCGGATTTCTCTTATAAATTTCCGCAAACACATCCAGCAGAAAAACATGGTTTTTCGGGGTGCGGAAGCTTCCCACATGCCCGATAACAAGCTTGCCGGCAAGTCCTAAGCTTTCCCGCATATCTTCCCGTGCCTTAATGTCATACACGTATTTTTCTGTTTCAATGGCATTGGGAATGACCTGTACTTTTCCCTGCTCCACCCATTTTTTTCCAAATACCGCTTCCCCGGCTTCTTTCGAGCAGGCAAGGCAGTAATCAGCTTTGTGCTTTAAGGAACGGCGAAGTATTTTCGTTGCCACACCCTTTATGCCGCCGTCCACACCGGCGCTGCGGGAATGGGCAATGGTAATGGGTATGCCTGCCTTTTTCGCAATGGGCAGATAAATAGACGCCGTGCTGGTCATATGACCGTGTACGGCACGAAATTCCTTATGATGTGAAAAAAACTGCTTCAGCGCTTTTTCATAGCTGAACCAGTTGTATACCTTAAAACGAGGGACCCGGTAAATCTTCCCTCCAAGTTTTGTGATTTCTTCTTCAAAATGCTGTTTTTCCGTTGTATGAATCAAAAAATCAAACTGAATTTTCTCCCTGTCCATATTGCGGTATAAATCCATGATGCGGCTTTCCGCACCGCCTATAGAAAGTCCTCCCAGTACGTGGAGCACCCGAATCGGTTCCGTCATAGAGTACGCCTTTCTGTCTGTTTTCGTTCTGCCTCTGCACTTTTGCAGGGCTTCCGTCCCTGTCCCGGTTTTCTTACCTGACCTTGCCTCAGCCCTTCATTTTCACGGCATAATGCTTGAAGGATGCCATAATATATTCTTTGATATGTCCGAAAACATTCCGCTTTACCGGCGTTTCCTTCATAAACTCTTCATAGGAAAGAAGCTGTTCCTTGTGTTCTTCAAACAGTTCTTCGTAGTGTTTCATTTCTTCGTCACCGGTTTCATTGATATGCACCACCATGGTCGTGGTTCCTTCTGACGGCTCTAAACTTTTCTGCATAAGAAAAGAAATCGGATAAAAAGTCATGCCCCTCCAGAGATAAGGGCCCTTGCCGAAACCATCGGTGATTTTCGTAAAGCCGTTTTCCTTTAAGGCTTTCAAGGTCTTTCCGTCATAGGAATGTGCCGGTGCCATGAAAATATCGGTTTCAATACCGTTTTCGTTTAATATCTGCTTTCCCAGTGCAATCATATTTTTCTGTTTTTCATAGGAAAAACCCGCGAATTCGGAAAAATGGTTCAGTGGAAAAAGTCCGCCGTGCTTTGTCCCGTACAGATGACGGTATCCGTGCATGGCAAGAACACAGCCTTCTTCTTTTAATTTTTTCATTCTGTCGAAAAAGTCCGGAACATCTTCCGTTTTATGCAGATGTGCATCCCTGCAGTCCGGAACAATGCCAAGCAGGGGCTTTATGTTGTATTTATCCAGAATGGTCTTGAAAGCTTCAAACTTTTCCCAGTCCATATCGGGTGTGATGTCATCCATACGCACTGCAATTTTCATGGTTATACCTGCCTTTCTGTCCCGATCCTTGTCTGCCGATGCGTTCTTCGTCTTCCTTCCTGCCGTTTTCAGGAAAGTACATCTCCCGCCTGCAGTTCCTTTGCCGACTCATATTTCTTTATGAGCAGGGAACCGTCCACCGTCCGGACAATGGGATGTCTGTCAAATACATCAATCACTTCTCCGGGCGCATAGGCAGAAAAATCTATCATTTCATCAAAGGGCTGTGCTTCCCACACCGTAACCTTTTCTTCTCCCACATAAGCAAAAGCCCCCGGGAAAGGCGCTGCCACGCCGCGGATGAGGTTGTAAATCTCTCTGGTTCTGCCGTGGAAATCGATTTTACCGTCCGCTGCAGTACGCTTGTTGTACCAAGAGTCAAAATCCTTGGAGTCCGTCCTTACGGATATGTTTCCCTCTTTATAAGCCGCAAGCAGCTTCTTTATCAGATTTTTGGAACATATCATGTTCTTGTACTGCGCCGTGCGGATATCGTCCTGAGGGGTTATGGAAAACATCTCCGTGGCAAATACATTGGGGCTGTCCGCCTTTTCGTCATAGCGGAACAAGTTTAAGTTAAACCGGGTATCCCCTAAAATAATGGACCAGTTTAGCGGAGATCGTCCCCTGCCGAAGGGCAGATAACCGGCATTGCCGTGAAAGCCATAAATGCCGTAAGCAAACCTGTCCAACACCGACTTCGGAATAAGGCGCTGCCAGCCCATGGAAATGCCGATGTCAAATTCGTTCTCTGTGAAGAATTTCTGCGTTTTTTCATCCGTCAGAAAATAGCTGTCCGCTTCGTGCACCGGGATGCCGTATTTTTCGGTAAGCCCCGACAATCCCTTATAACCGGACACCTGGTTTTTCTTCGTCACCTCCGGGCTGATGGTCACCACCAAATCTACCGGACAGATATGCTCCTGTATGAAATTCACGATGTTTTCAGAGGTATCCTTCACTCCGAAAACGACTACTTTATACTTCATAGTATCTCCCACTTTGCTATTACGCAGCATTCTGCATACTCATTCTGCGTTCCTGATACCATCCACGCAGACGCGCTTGCGCTTAGAAATCACCGTAGCGGTACATAAGATGCCACAGAACGGCATCCAAGTACCGACGGTGATTAAAAGTCTGCTTTGGATGGTATGCAGAATGCAGAATGCAGAGTTACTTCCTATAGATTCTCTTTGTACCAGTCAATCGCAAGGTTAATGCCCTTGGCAAAGTCATATTCCGGGTCATACCCCAGAAGTTCACGTGCCTTGGTGATGTCCGCATTGGAGTCACGGATATCGCCTGCACGGTTGGGACCGAAGTTCGGCTCCACATCCTTGCCCAGTGCCTTGCACAGATCATGGTAAACGTCGATTAAATATTCTCTGCCGCCGGCACCGATATTGAAAGCTTCGCCTGCCGCATCGGAGGATGCCAGACATGCCTTTAAGTTGGCTTCGATGACATTGTCTACGTAAGTAAAATCACGGGACTGTTTGCCGTCGCCGTTGATGGTAGGCACTTCCCCGTTCATAAGCTGCTTGATAAACTTAGGGATTACCGCTGCATACATGCCGTTGGGGTCCTGACGTCTGCCGAATACGTTGAAATAACGCATACCGTAGGTGTCCAGTCCGTACAGTACTTTATACAGTCTGCCGTACTCTTCGTCCACGCGCTTGGTCAGCGCATAAGGAGAAAGCAGATGTCCTTCGTGTCCTTCCTTCTTGGGCAGTACCGGGTGGTCGCCGTATACAGAGGAGGAAGAAGCATAAACGAACTTCTTTACCCCGTTCTGACGGGAAGCTTCCATCATGTTCAAGGTGCCGCGGATATTGATTTCCTCATATAAAAGAGGCATTTCAATACTTCTGGGAACACTGCCCCATGCAGCCTGGTTCAGCACATAGGTAACACCCTTTGTGGCTTCCATACAGGTGTCCAGATCCCGGATGTCTCCCTTGATAAAGGTGAATTTCGGGTTCTTGGTGAGAGGTTCGATGTTCTCATATTTACCGGTGGAAAGGTTGTCCAGACATCTTACGGTATAGCCTAACTCTAAAACGGCTTCACAGATATTGGAGCCGATAAAGCCCGCACCGCCGGTTACTAAAAATACGCTGTCTTCATCAAATTTTAAATTACGAAATCCCATGGTTTTGTACTCCTTTTATAATCTCCAGTAAATGAAATCGCCGGCTTCATATTCTTTTCTGTCGAAAATACCCTTGATATCCAGGAATACCTTCTGCTTGTGCTCCGGCTTGTAGAAGCCTGCAATATCCTCTTTCTTTAAGGATAAGAACTGAGTATGGGAAACGGCAATCAGCACGGCATCCATATCCTTTACTTCCTCCATGGTTCCGAAGGTAATGCCGTAAAGGCGCTTTGCTTCGTCTGCATCGGCAGCCGGGTCTACCACAAGCGGAGTAATGCCGTACTCTGCCAGCTCGTTGTAAATATCGATAACCTTGGTGTTTCTGGTATCCGGGCAGTTTTCCTTGAAGGTAAAGCCTAAGATTGCCACTCTGGCGTTCTTTACCGGGATGTCCGCCTTAATCAGGTTTTTCACCAGGCTTTCTGCCACATACTTGCCCATATCATCGTTGATACGGCGTCCGGAAAGAATAATCTGGGAATGATAACCGAGCTGTTCTGCCTTGTAGGTCAGGTAATAAGGGTCAACACCGATGCAGTGTCCGCCTACCAGACCGGGATAGAATTTAAGGAAGTTCCACTTGGTTCCCGCTGCCTTTAATACGGACTGGGTATCAATGCCCATTTTATTGAAAATAATGGATAATTCGTTCATGAAAGCGATATTGATATCTCTCTGGCTGTTTTCGATAACCTTGGCAGCTTCCGCAACCTTGATGGAGTCTGCACGGTAAACGCCGGCTTCCACAACCAGTTCATATACGTTGGCAATTTCTTCCAGAGTTTCGGCATCCATACCGGATACAATCTTGGTAATAGTTTCCAGACGATGTACCTTGTCGCCCGGGTTAATTCTTTCGGGAGAGTAACCAATCTTAAAGTCCACGCCGCACTTTAAGCCGGATTCCTTCTCTAAGATAGGAACGCAGATATCTTCGGTAACGCCGGGATATACGGTGGATTCAAATACGACAATGGAGCCCTTGGTCAGGTTCTGTCCTAAAATCCGGCTGGCGCCTTCTACCGGAGTAAGATCCGGGGTATGGTCGGGATTTACCGGTGTGGGTACTGCCACAATATGGAATTTGGCTTCTTTTAACTTGGAAGGATCTGCTGTAAAATCCACCTTGGTTTCCTTGATGACATCGTTGCCGACTTCGTTGGTCGGGTCCACACCGCTCTTATACAGTTCGATTTTCTTTGCATTCAGGTCGAAGCCCACTACCTGGATTTTTCTGGCAAAGGCAACCGCAATCGGCATGCCTACATAGCCAAGGCCTACTAATGATAATTTTTCTTCACCGCTTAAAAGTTTTTCGTACAAGCTCATGTTCGTTTCCTTCCTGTTCTTTATCTTAATTTATTTTATTGCTTTTTCTATCTCTTTTATATATACATCTGTTATGAGGTTTCTGTCAAATTCCCGTTCCATTTTTTCCCTGCCGCGAAGCCCCATCCGGGCACGTTCTTCCATTGGTAGCATAAGAAACATCTGCATAGCATCTGCAAGGCTGTCTGCATTTTTTCTCTCACATCCGATTCCGGACACTCCTTCTTCAAAGGTTTCCATGCACCCCGGTATTCTTGATGCAATGATGGGCCTTCCCGTTGCTGCAGCCTCTAACAAAACATTGGACATTCCTTCATGATATGATGGTAGTACAACACAATGAGACTTTTTTATGAACTCATGTACATTTGTCTGTTCTCCGTAAAAATGTACAATTTCTTCCTTTTCAGCTTCTTCGATTGTGTCATGATAGTCCTCGTCAAACCAGCCCACAATATCTGTAATTATATTATGACCCTTTTGTTTTACCGTTCTCGTAGCATCCACCAGTTCTTGAATACCTTTATCTTTCATAATCCTTCCAATAAAGAGAAAATGTATTTTGTCTCCATCCGGAGGGTATTCTTCAAAAGAATGTATCGATAAATTAACCCCCGAGCCTGGAAGCAATATGTGTTTCTTTCCTTTCACTCCAAGTTTTTCGAAAAGCCGTTCATTCTGACTGTTTTGAAAGAAGATACAAGAAGCCTTTCGTAACCCAATCCTATACATGGTTGTACTGAGGATTCTCATAAAACCACCGTTTTCGATAGCTGTTCCAAGCCCCGTTACATTGGCAAGATACGGAATTTTCTCTTTACTACAGGCAACCCCCCCATATACATTGGGCTTAATAGTATAGGTCAACACCAGATCGGGAGTGATTTTTTGTAACAACATCCTGTATTTTCTATATAGCCTGATATCTTCAAAGGGATTGGTTCCTCTCCTGTTAAATTCCGTTTCACAATATAAACATCCTGCCTTTTCAAGTTCCGATACATACTTTCCCTGGGGAAGAGAAATGTATACAGTGTGGTCTTCACACAATTTTTTTACAAGCTCCAGCCGAAATTTATACAGACCAGAATCATTATTCGTCAAAATTAAGATGTTCATTTTCAGCTCCTATATTCTGGAAAAAAGCCACTTTCCCCTTCTTTTTTCCCACGCAGATTCATCAGCATGTAATACTTTTCCGGATCAAAAATTTTTTTTCCAATGCAGAAGGTGCTATCTTCCTTTCTGTTGAAAGCCTTCTTAAAGGCATACAGATGATCCTTGGATGCTCCTACACCGCCTCCAAGGTGAAATGTTCGGTATCCGTTCTCCTTTCCATACATGGCCGCTTCATATAGCAATAGATTTGTTGGCGCATAAGTCCGGTATTCTGCAATTGAACCGGACAAATGATAATGCATCTGTCCATTGGCAAATAGTAGAATGGACTTTGCCACTGTCTTATTTCCCATCCTGCAGCTGAAAAATAATGCATTTCTTTTTAGATCTTCCAAAATACTGTTGTAAAATTTTGCAGGAAAATAGTAATAAGCAGAGGCCTCATCCCTGTCCATGGTTTTGTTGTATATTTCCATAAATTCTTCAATGTCCGACGGTTGTCTGCCCCAGTAAACCTTCAATCCCGATTTCGTTGCTTTCCGGATCATGTTGCGATTTTTACTGGAAAGATTACCCCATATATCATCCTGTAAATCCATGCAGACTGTATTTCCTATTGGAATAATATCGTACATTTCTTGTACAATATCCGCATTTTTCAATACCGGATGGAACCTTACAAACTCACTTACAATATTGTGGCATCTGCAATAAGTCTCATATGCTTCTTTCAATTCTTTCAGGCAATCGCCTTCTACCAAAAATCCGCCATACCCATAGGGAGTAATCAAATCGTAATAACATCCTTTCTCCAGCTTTCCCTGGAAGTGTTCGTCCTCCGCTATATCTCTCTTCATGCACACATTAATGGCTCTTCCCTGCTTTTCCTGAAAATAAAAAAGTACCGGTTTGCCATCCCCATGCAGGTGAAAGGCTTCAGCATAGCCGTTCAGATAATAGACGTCATGCTGTTTAAAAGAACGCACAATGTCATCCCACTTTTGTCTTTCTTCATAAGAAATTACTTCCAAAGACATTACTTTAACTCCTTATCCAGATTACTTATTCTTTATTTCTCCGCAAATCACTCAAAGCCACGGAATTTTCTCCTTCCAGCGGGATTTCCGTATCATCGTGTTTCCATACAACTGCGATTGTCTTACATAAAATTCTTAGGTCCATCAGAAAAGAGACATTATTTACGTATTCCAGATCATATCGGAATCTTTCTTCCCAGGATATAATATTCCTGCCATTTACTTGAGCCAGACCGGTCAACCCCGGCAGTACATCGTGCCGATGACGTTCTTCTTCCGTATAATATGGCAGATAAGCCACTTCCAAAGGCCTCGGTCCAACAAATGACATATCTCCCTTCAGAATATTGTATAATTCAGGAATTTCATCAAGACTCAGTTCGCGGATCTTTCTTCCAAATTTTGTGACTCTTTCTTCATCACTGCTAACCGCATCAAAGCCCTCCTGTTGAGTAAGTAAAATTCGCTGCTCTTCTGTAAGCTTATGCCCATATCTGTCGGTAGCATCCTTCATCGAGCGGAATTTATATAATGTAAATAGCCGTTCCTTTCCTGTATGCCTGTCTATCTTGCCGGGACGTTTTTGTTTGAAAATTACAGGTTTTCCCAACTTTATACGTACCAGAATCGCCACAATTAAATAGATCCATGATAGCAGAAGCATTCCTGTGAGTGCCATCAGAATGTCAAGTAACCGCTTGATGTACCGGCAATATATACCGTTTTTCTTATTCTCCCTTTTCATATAAATAAACTCCTGATAATTTCTATCACGGCATCCTGTTCCTCAACCGTCATTTTAATATCGGAGGGAAGACATAAACCTCTGTTAAAAATATCTTCGTCCACACATATGCCGTCCGCCGCCGTTATAAAATCATGGTCTGCATAAATGGGCTGCAGATGCATGGGTTTCCAGATGGGACGGGTTTCAATATTGTAAGAAGCCAGCACTTCCCGGATTTCGTCGGGGCAGCTCTTGCCGGACTCTTTGGTGTAACGGCTGTCATGGTCGCTTCTTATCTGCTCCGTCATGGCATCCTCATCCACCAGTAAACAACTCAGCCAGAAATTGGGTTCGGTATCAGACAGATACGGATTCATCTGCACCGGCAGTCCCGCAAGCCCTTTTCTGTAACGCTCATATATTTCTTTTTTCCGCGCCTTGTGCTCTTCCAGATGCAGCATCTGTCCTCTGCCGATACCGGCTAACACATTGCTCATGCGGTAATTATAACCAAGCTCCGTATGCTGATACCAGGGTGCCGCATCTCTTGCCTGGGTGGACCACTTTCTTGCCTTTTCCGCCGCTTCTTCGTCATCCGTAAGCAGCATGCCGCCGCCCGATGTGGTAATAATCTTGTTTCCGTTAAAGCTGACAACATTAAACTTACCGAAGCTTCCGGTCTGCTTTCCTTTATAGGTGGCGCTCAGGGACTCTGCCGCATCTTCAATCAGAATGGCATTGTGGGCTTTGCAGATATCCAGTATTTCATCCATTTTGGAAGGAGTTCCGTACAGATGCGCCAGCACGACAACCTTTACATCCGGGTACTTCTGGAAAGCCCTTTCCAGCGCTTTCGGTCCCATATTCCAGGTATCGTACTCAGAATCGATGAAAATCTGTTCTCCGCCTTCATAAGTAACCGGATTGACGGTCGCATCAAAAGTCATATCGGTGCAGAATACCTTGTCGCCCAGCTTCACACCTGCCAGTTTTACAGCCAGATGAAGTGCCGCGGTTCCAGTGGAAAGTGCCACGGAAGCCTTACAGCCTACATAATCCCGCACACTTTTTTCCAGATGCTCCAGATTGGCGCCCACCGTCGATACCCAGTTGGTGTCAAATGCCTCTTTTACATATTTCTGCTCTTCTCCATGCATGGTAGGAGATGCCAGCCAGATTTTCTTGTCGAATGGTTTCATGCCGTTACTCCTGTTCTCCCTTAGGGTTATAGGTCGGTACAATTTCTTTAATCAGACCCTTGATGTCATTGTTTTCGTCCCGGGATGCCACTTCCAGATTGCGAAGCTGTCTGAAAAACAGGGACTCGTCCATCTCAATGGGCTTGCCGATATGAATCAGCTCGTTGTCCGTATTCTGCAGGCCTTCCTCATCCATCAGCAGTTCTTCATATAATTTTTCACCGGGTCGGAGCCCTGTAAACTCAATTTTAATATCTTCATCCACTTTGTAGCCGGAAAGACGGATTAAATTCTTGGCAAGATCTAAAATCTTTACCGGTTTGCCCATGTCCAGCACAAAAATCTCGCCGCCCTTGGCATAGGCTCCCGCCTGCAGCACCAGAGAAACCGCTTCCGGAATGGTCATAAAGTAACGGATAATGTCCGGGTGGGTAACCGTTACCGGACCGCCTGCCGCAATCTGCTTCTTAAACAGGGGAATGACACTGCCGTTGCTGCCCAAAACATTACCGAACCGCACTGCCACAAATTCCGTATCGTAATGTCTGTTGAATACCTGCACAATCATTTCGCAGATACGCTTGGACGCTCCCATGATGTTGGTAGGATTGACGGCTTTGTCCGTGGAGATCAGCACAAATTTCTTGGTGCCGAAAAAAGCTGCCGCCTGTGCGGTCTTAAACGTACCCATGACATTGTTCTTGACCGCCTCGTTGGGGCTGTCTTCCATGAGCGGCACATGCTTATGGGCTGCCGCATGGTACACAATGTCCGGTCTGTATTTTTCAAAAATGGTATACATTCTCTTGGTGTTGCGCACGGAACCGATTAACACCACCAGGTTCAATTCCGGATGGTTTCGCAACAGCTCCTGCTGGATGTCGTAGGCATTGTTTTCGTAAATGTCCACAATAATCAGACAGGAGGGCTTGTGCCCGGCAATCTGTCTGCAAAGCTCGCTGCCGATGGAACCGCCGCCGCCCGTTACCAGCACGCATCTTCCCTGCACATAGCCTAAAATGGAATCGATATCCACCACAATCGGGTCCCTTCCCAAAAGGTCTTCCACATCCACATCCTTTAACTTGCTTACATTAACCTCGCCGTTCACCAGCTGGTACATACCGGGCAGGGTCCGGAGCTTACAGGTCGTATCCTTGCAGATATCAATAATCTTGCTGATTTCCGAACGGGAAACGGAAGGCATGGCAATAAAGATTTCATCAATGGCATAGGTGTCCACCGCTTCCTTGATTTTATCCCTGCCACCGATGATTTTTATACCCTGGATGAATTTGCCTTGCTTGTTCACATCATCATCAATCAGGCATTTAATCTGCATATGGGTGTATCTGCTGTTAATAATATCCTTGATAATCAGGTTTGCCGCTTCACCGGCACCGATAATCATGATATTGGTAAGCCTTTCCTTTTTTCTGCCCTTCTGCCGCAGGCTTCGTAAAAACCGGTAGCTGAAACGACTGACAAAAGTAAAAGCAATCTGTAAGAATACAAACATAAAATAATAGCTGCGGGGAACCGGTTTTCCGGCAATCATCAGTCCCAAACCGTTAAGTGCCGCCGTTACACCGCATGCTGCCACAATGTTCTGCAGCTCGTTTACGCTTGCAAATGCCCAGAGGCTGTTATACAGACGCAGTATTTCAAATACCACCACGGTAATCAGCATGGTTATGGGCATAAACGAATAAACGGAGTTCAAAAAAACAGGGTCAATATCCTTATATACAAACTCGTAGCGCATCCACAGTGCTATAACTGAAGAAACAAATACGGCTGCGATATCATAAATCAGCAAAAATATTCTTCTGTATAAAAGTGCTGTATTGATTGTTTTTTTCATCTTATAAATCCTTCGTATCCTTTATTTTAGGCATAAGCAGTACCAGTATAAAAAACAAGGCAAAGCCCGTAGGAATATAGGGTATCATTACCCATTCCACCAGACCACAGATACCGAATACCCCTACAACCGCTACCGGCACAATCCCGGCTTTTTCCCCTTTGTGTCTGCTGTAATAATAAATGCTTCTGATTCCGAATACCACGCAGAACAGAAGAAAATAAATACCCGCTCCGATACCGAAGTCATACGCCACCTGAATGTAGGCGTTGTGGGCATGGGCAATCATCTTGCCGTTGTCCCCCTGTACCGCTCCGTCACTGTGTCCCTTCCAGTCAAGAAGCGACAGATACTTTCTATAAATTTCCATACGGCCGTTGGTATAATCGGCATTGCCGCCGATACCTTCCTTTTCCGCAGTCAGTTCCGGGGAAGAAAATCCGGTTACGCCCTCCTGTGTTTCGGAGACCGCATCTTCCTGCGCCGTATGCCCCTTATAATAATAGGTCAGTTTGGCATCAAATACTGCAAGAAACTTCCGTACCGTAATATAGCGGAAGGAATTCCAGTCCTCACCTTCTTTAATGGAATCCTGGAACCATTCGATTTCAAAGGTCTGCGGCTTGTTGTAAACCGCTGGAATAATACGGCAGGCGGTAAAGGTACCCACAAAGAAGCCCGCCAGTGTCAGAAGCAACAGTCCGGTACGAAGCAGCGCCTTTAAGATGCCGTCCTTAAATTCCGTAAAGGTGGTGACCACAATAAGCAGTCCCGCCAAAACAGCCGCCGCATAAAGTCCCGTCCGGGATGCTGTCAGCAGCATAAAGCCGCCGGCAAGTCCGAAAACCCAGAGTTCCTTTAAGCAGAGAGAAATTTTCTTCGTCCTTGCGTATTTTACCAGAAAGACAGCCAGCGCCAGCACCAGCACAAAGCAGTCATAAACCGCTGAAGAGGTCACCGTATGGAACACGCCGGGATAACGGGTATGGGTGTAAAAATGGAACGGTCTGTGCAGCCATGCATAAATGCAGATGCCCACAAAATGTAAAAACACACCGTTTACAAAATTACGAAGATACTGCCTTCTGCCGCCTCTGTCTAAAAGCCGCAGGGCAAATAAAATCCACAGGCATGCCCAGGTAACCGGCCACTGCTTTCCGTTCCGGCTCCGGATAAATTCTGCCAGAAGAAGGAGAAGCATAATGCTGTATACCGGTGAAATATTCTTAAAAATATTTCTTTTTCTTCTGATATTCAGGAACAGATGGTACAGCACATTTACCGCTACCATGCCCCAGAGTGCGAAAGCAACCGCCGTTCCTCTGGCAAGGATAAGGCTTTCTTCGTCCGCTCCCTGCTGTACGCAGTACCGGATGCCGGCTCCCGCTGCCAGTACTATATAAACCGGCTGATACACATTAAACAGCTCTTCCTTTGCAAAGCCGCTAAGAATCGCCAGGGCAAAGCAGGCTATGGTAATGTTGCCCGCGCTTTTCTGGTCAAAGGTGGACAGGGCATTCAGATATCTGACACCGCCCAGCATCACGCCCGCAAAGGAAACCGTCTGCAGAATGTCCGGCAGCCTGTCCGACAGCCCCGAAAGGAATTCTTTCAGGGAAAGCGTTCTTTCCGCCACCGGTTCTTTTTTATGAAACAGACAATACCATGTAAAAATCAGGAATAACAGAATACCGGTTTCATAGAAAATAATATCCACGGTTTCCGTTGCCAGTCTCTTTGCCGGAAATACGTTGTAAGCGGCAAAAAGCGCTCCCGCTGCCGCCAGCACACCTGCCGGCATCCGCCACAGCATGCCGATGCTCACTTTCCTCGCATCTTTTTTACGGAACACAAGCTCTGCCGCCAGAAGAAGCAGCACACCGGCAAGCAGAATGCAGCCTCCTATGAGAAGATACTGCTTCGCCGTAAAGTAAACCCGGTAGCCGTAGAGAATGTCCACATTTAAGCCGTCTTCCATGGAAAGCAGAAGCTCCGCTCCCGGACATTCTATGGAAAAATAGTACACCTCCCCGGCTTTCCATTCCCCGCGCATGGGAATGGTAAAAAGTCCCGGAATATTTTCTTCCGATAAGGAAAACACACTGTATTCCAGCTTGTTCAGGTTGGCGTCAAACAGGCGGAAATACAGGGTCTTCCCCTCTATATCCGCTGTGTCTTCGTTGTATACATAAAAGCTTAACGAGCGCAAGCAGTCATTCACGGGAATGAACTGCTGCAATACCGCCCCTTCGTTTGCGGTAATCGCCTTGGATTCTTTGTCCACGCTGCCCATATACTGCCAGGGTCTTATGAGTTTCATCGGCCAGACCGAGAGTACGGCGAGGAACACAAGTATACATATGGTCGCCTGTACGGCTCTTTTCATGGATATTGTATTTTTCAAGCCTCTTCTCTCCTGCCTATACGACGCTAAAACATTAAATCAGTATACCATATTTTCCGTTTCTTTACAATCAATAAACTTGTCCTACCGGTCGCCCCCGGTAAGATTTAAGTTGACGCCGTTCATATAGCCCATGCTGTCCGATAACAGAAAGCGGATAGCTTCCACCGTTTCCTCCACCTTCACATTCCGCTTTAAGGTGCAGGACTCCCGGTTCATTTCCACAATCCGTTCGTCGATTTCGCTTAAGAACGGGGTTTCCATCATATTGGGAGAAATGCCGTTGACGCAGATGCCCTTATCGGCATATTCCATTGCCATGCTCTTCATCAACCCCAGCAGCGCATACTTGGTCACCACATACTGACTCATGAACTTCGGCGGCATACCGAGTGTTACGGCAGAAAGCATAACCACTACTTTACCGCTGCCCCGTTTTGCCATACCCGGCAGAATGTTCTGTCCCAGTGTCAGAAGAGAATGCACCTGCAGCTCCATGTCTTTGCTTACTGCGGACCAGTCCGCCTTTTTCAGTTTGTTGTAGGTAAGCTTTGCCGCCGGCAGATGTATGAAATAGTCCGGGCAGTCCCCCGCTTCTTTTAAGGCGGCTGTTATTTTCAAAGTTTCCTCTTCCTTCGATAAATCCGCCTGAACAGGAATGATTTCCGCTCTTCTTTCCTCCTCCTGCAGTTTTTGCAGGGCTTCTCCGTGGGAGGAGTATCCCGCATATATCTTTATATTTTTTTCGTTGTCGCTGTTTTCCTCACAGATACGGTTTATGAGTGTTTTCCCTACCTCCGATGAGGCGCCCGTAATCAGATATACCCTATTCTCCATCTTTAAGCACTCCAATCTGCATACTGCCCCGCAGTACTTTTTCCTTCTTCTGGTTGGTAATGACAACCTTCAGCTTGATTACCGGAAAATGTTCGTTCTTTTCCGCCACTTCCCCGGAAACAAGGAGCGTGTCCCCTACAAAGACCGGCTTCACGAACTTGGTTTCCACACTGTGTATCAGGCTGTTTTCCCCCGGCAGGTAAACGCCGGCCAGCGTGGACAAAAACGATGCCGTCAGCATACCGTATGCCACCCTGCCCGGATACCCCTTCTTTTTTGCAAATGCCGCATCGTTATGCAAGGGATTGCAGTCCCCGGTGATAGCTAAAAAATGTGCCAGCATGTCTTCCGTTACCATTACAGAATAGCTTTCCGTCTGTCCTACCGTCAGTTCTTCAAATGTGTATCGGTTCATTATTCCCCCGCTTCTCCGTCATAATTTCCGGTTTCGATCTTTTCTGCAATTACCTTTTTTGCCTGTCCTGCTTTTTCCTGCCATTCTGCGTAAGCCTTGTCCCAGGACGCATAGGCACTCTGTCCTCTTTTATCCGGCAGGTCAAAGGTTTCAATGAGATATTCCTCTAAGAATGCCGTGCACTTGCCGGACCCTAAGGAGTTGGTGTGTCCGCCGCCGTCATAAAAATCGGTGGAAAAATCAATGCCGATTTCTTCCCGGTAAGCATTCATGTCTAAGAAATGGTAGCCGTAGGACTCCACATAATCCTTCATATAATTGCACATTTTCTGTTCATCATAGGTAAAATCCGTAGGGGTTACCAGAAAAAGCGCCTGTATTTCATGTGCCGACAGATACTCCAGAAGCTCTTTTAACACTTCCTCCTGCTCCGCTGGTATCGGCATTCTTTCCGTAATACCGGACAAATCCGCCGCTTTCCCCGGTATCACCTGTTCCTTCACCAGATAGCCCTTCAGAGGATTTATCTTTTCATAGGCAAAGGTGCGGTACTGGTCCGGCAGCACAATGGTTTTCCAGTTTTCATGGTACTTGATAATATCAAAATAATAGGTGTAACGCTCCGTCACGTCCGGCACCAGGTCGTTAATGGTGCGGATACGGTTTAAGGAGTACTTCATATTGTCCGTAACTCCTCTGGTGTACGCCATATTTTCCATCATGTGCTCGTCCGTGTAGGTAAACATGCGCATTTCAAAAATAAACAGCTCCGGGGACTGGGTCTTTAACGCTTCCTCCACCAGATGTATTGCTGCCTTGGGGCGCTGCACATTGCTTGCCAGAGGATATGCCGTAAAACCGCTCTCCCCCCACATCTGTGGTCCCGAAAGACAGGGATACACAGGGCTGGAGCCTATCATCACCACATCTATTGTGTCATCCGGTTCCGCATAAAAGCCGGTAAAAATGTCCTTGATTACGCCATCTGTACGCATCATATACGTAAGAGGTACCAGCATGCACACAAACAGAAGACAAAACAATATGGATTTGAATGCCTGTTTTTTTGTCATTGCCCTGCCTCCTTAAAAGCCTCTGTAAATAAATTCCGCAGCATTATAGCCGGGACCGTAATATCCCAAGAAAATCACACTAAACAGTGCGATATACAAAAGTACCCACCGGATACCAATGGGCATAGCCGAAAGTCTGTTCCGGATGGATTTTTTCTCCTGCAACATGGACACTGCCAATAAAACAAAGAGGACAATTACGGTAATCACAAGTTCAATACCGTTTAACCCCAAAGACAGCAGGGAACCGTTCCAGAAGATTTCCGGATTGAAGTCCGCAAACATCTGCCGGTAGCTGTGCAGGCCGTCCGTAAAGCTGCTTGCCCTGAAAAAAACAAAGCTGGCGCTGACCAGTAAAAAGGTCCGAATCTGCTGCCAAAGAGCAAACCACTTTGTATTGTCCGTCACCCGGCACCATGCCTTCAGCTTTTTCCACAGCGGCTCTCCCGCTTCGCCCAGCACAATGTATGCCCAGTGAATAAGACCCGAACCCATGATGAACTTCCAGGCTCCTCCGTGCCACATGCCCACCGCAAACCAGAGAATAAACATGGCGGCAAAGGTGGCAAGCTTCTTTCCCCATTTTTTCCCGAACTTCTTTTTGCAGTCCGTCTGCAGCTTTGTAAACGCTTTGCTGCGGAGCAGCGGGTAAAACAGATAATCCTTCAGCCATGCCCCCAGAGTAATGTGCCAGCGGCGCCAGAACTCCTGAATGGATTTGGAGAAAAAGGGCCGGTCAAAATTCTCGGCAAGAGGAATCCCCAGCGCTTCCGACAGACCGATGACAATATCCATGCCGCCGGAAAAATCCGCATAAAGCTGGAAGGCAAAGCCTATGGCGGCTATTACGATGTAAAAGCCCCGGTAGGTATCTGTATCCCCGTAAATCGTATTCACCACCACCGCCAGACGCTCCGCAATGACTAATTTCTTGAAAAAGCCCCAGAGCATACGCTGCAGCCCGTAGGTGAATTTATGATAGTCAAATTTATGGGGCGCATACAGCTCCTGTTCCACATCCCGGTAACGCAGGATGGGTCCGGAAATAATCACCGGAAAATAAAAACCGAACAATGCAAATTTAAGGAAGTTCTTCTGCGGCTTTCCGATTTCGTAATACACATCGAAAAGATACCCTAAAAGAGACAGGGTATAAAAAGAAATTCCCAGAGGTGCTGCTGCCTGCACGGTTTTTAAAAGACTGCTTCCCGGAAACAGGCGCATGGCAATGGCATTGTAGGTATAAATGCCGAAATTGCAGTATTTTAGTGCCGTAAGTTCAAGCAGGCAGAAAACGACAACAAGTGAAAGGACAGTTTTTCGTTTTTTCTGTTCTTTCACTCTATCAATATACAATGCCGCACCGTATATAATTGTAATGGTCACTGCCGGATAAAGAATCAGGTACGCACTTCCGGCAGTCAGAAAATATCCTATGCTTGCAAGCAGCAGAAACGGTCCCTGCAGTTTCCCCGGCAGCAGGTAATACACCGCAAACAGAACCGCCGCAAAGCACAGGAAATAAAATGATGTAATCGCCATTGGCTGCTCCTGTTATTTCTGTAAAATAATGTCTACCATTTCCCCCACGTTCTTCATGGTAACCACCTGGCCCATGGTAAACTTCATGCCGAATTCCTGCTCCACGGCGGCAACCAGATTGATATGCTCCAAAGAATCCCAGTCGTCGATATCCGCAGAGGTTGTGGTTTCCGTTACGGTGATGTCGTCATCGTCAAATACATCCCGGAACACTTTATTTAATCTTTCAAATACTTCTTCTCTTGTCATAATGCTTTCCATGCCTTTCTATTCTGTAATCTCTATATACCGGTTCTTATTTTCGTAAGCAGCCGGAATTTCATATTCCCATTCCGCATTTCCCTCATCGTCCCTGTTTTTCAGGGTAAAGCCCTGCAGTCCGTAAAAATTCTCCACCATTTTGTTCTTGGCGGTGGGATAATAATAGCCGTAAATACGGGTAATTCCCCGCTTTTTGCACTCCTCCGTAAGCCTGTCCATCATGGCAAATTCCATATCCCGCTTCAGTACCCGGCAGCTCATGAGCCACAGTTCTATGTGCAGGGCATCCTCTTTTATTTTGCCGATGACCACGGATACCACGCCGTTGTCGCCGAACTTGTCCGCGAGTTTGCCGTACAGGGTAATGTAGGAGGAGTCTTCCGCCATATGCTCGATATCCGCCTGGGAAAGGCGCTTTGTGGTCAGATTGAACTGGTTGCTTTTATTGGTAAGCTGGGCAATCCGCGCCATGTAAAGGGGAACAAATGCCCCGATTTCCGCTTTCATATCCAGGGATTTTAAATACTCCCCGTAATCGGCGAAATTGTCCTGCATCTTCTTTCTTTCCTGATTTGCCTTATACATTTCGTTGCGCTTCGTATCGTCTTCGGAAAGTCCCGTCACCTCAAAGAACCCGGAACGGTCCAGTGTTTTTAAGTATTCCTCCGGCTTGTCCATTTCAGGTACTGCCACACCCGGCAGATTCTGCCTGATGATTTCCCTCTCTGCGGGATTGTCGTCCACAAATACCAGGCTGTCCGTACCGATGTTTAATTCTGCTGCAATCTCCGCCACGTTTTTGCTCTTCGGCTCCCAGTTGGCTTTGATTACCATAAAGTCATCCGGCTTTAGGACACTGTCCGGACGGCTTAAACCCGCCAGCGCATTTTCCTCTTCGTTCTTGGAGCTTACATTCAGCATGATGCCTATCTGCTTCTGCTCCTTTAAGTAGCTCTGGAACTCGGCATACACCTGTCCCATGGAGGTTTCCTGACCGATTTCTATGTTTTCCGGGCCGTCGTCTCCGACCACTCCGCCCCAGAGGGTGTTGTCCAGATCCAGCACATATGCTTTTTTGTTTTTTCCGTAAACGGATTTTATAATATTTGCCAGATTGTAGGAAAGTGTGGGGATGGCAGGTACGCATAACGCATATTTGTACATATGCCAGTAAAAAGAATCACCCCATTTATCCAGTCCGTAGCATGCCGACAGGTACTGGATATCCTGCAGATAAAAGTTTTCGTTTGCGGCGGCATACTCTGCAAACAGGACGTTCAGCCGGTTTACAAAGGCTACCCTTCCGTTGGAATTTACCGCATCCATATTTCCCAAAAGGCGGTAATACGGAAATTCAAAATTGTTCTGGATAATGACGCAGCCGTAGGTTTCCTTTAATTTTTCCCACATAATGTGGAAATGCTCATAGGTATCCTTTAAGAGCTGTTCGGTTTTTTCCTTGCTGTCGCCCACCGCCGGATATTCGGCAATGTTCCGGTTCGTGGTGTGAATGTAAATCAGATCCGGGGCAAATTCCGCAAGCTCCGGGTTGTCAAACATGGCATCCTGCCAGTACTGCCCGTATTCGGACTCATAAAAGGAAGGCTCAATGCCGTAATGCAGCAGAAACAGTTCCAGTATCTTTATGACATCATGGGTGGTGCTTCCGCCTAAAACCGCAATCTTCTTTTTTATCCGGGCTGCCCCGTCCGAAAGAAGCGTTTTCTTTATGCTTTTTGCTTTTTTCAGAATCCATTCGCTGTCAAAAGGATATTCTAATTCCCGCATAATCACTTACAAGCCTTTCTGCAGTCAAAAGACTGCGTGCTCTTTATCATACCATAACCGCTCTTCTCTATCAACCGTCCGCTTTCCGGCACTGTTTTCCGTCCCGCACCGTTCTCTGCCCGGTACTGTCTTTATTTCTCTCCGTCCTCTGCGCTGTCTTTTCCCACCTTTTCCTTTATCACATACTGGGGGGAATTGTTCATGCAGACGTAGATTCTGCCGATGTATTCGCCAATCATGCCCATCATAAGCATCAGCATACCGCCGATAAACATAATGGCTGACATAAGGGAGCTGAAGCCTACCGGAACGGCAGGGTTTACAAATTTCTTAATCACCGTGTAAATGGCATATAAAAATCCCAGTCCGGCACAGATGGTTCCCGCCATGGTTGCCAGACGCAAAGGTTTTACAGAAAAAGAGGTAAAACCGTTAATCCAGAGAGCTAAAAGCTTGCCAAGCGTATAGCCGGAGGTACCGATTTCCCGTTCCCTGTGGGTTACGTCCACATTGACAATGCTCTTGGTGCTGCGAAGCACCAGACCGATGACATAGGGATAGGCATTTTTATACCGGAGCACCTCGTCCACCACGAAACGCTTTGCCGCAAAATAGCTGGACACATACAAATCCTTAGGTTTTCCAAGCATCACTCTCGTCATCAGTTCGTTGACCTTACTGCCGAAATTGCGGAACCAGGAGTGTTTTTTGTGGGCATATCTGGCGTACACCACATCCGCTCCGTTTTCAATGCCGGCAAGCAGCTTGCCCACTTCATTGGCGGGCGTCTGTCCGTCA
>SAMEA104315432__coassemble_193_pt1 | contig 35452 bp, 29 predicted proteins | sample SAMEA104315432__metabat2_high_PE_016 | metagenome-assembled genome bin SAMEA104315432 (sample SAMEA104315432) | gut metagenome | biome: Monkey gut; feature: monkey-associated habitat; material: faeces | place: China | collected 2013 | reverse complement strand
GGATGGCTGGTAGCACAGCCGAGCAAATCTGTCAAGGAATTGGCTTCGCCTCGCTGCGCGTCCTTGACAGCGATGCTCTGCTGTGCAGAAAGGTAATCAAGGCGGCGATGCCGCCATTTGCCAATGAAAATTAGCTGCATTCCAAAACTTTTTTAATCTCTCAGCCTAATTATAACAAGACAAACGTTCGAGTCAATGCGATTATTAGAGGAAGAGCAAGCACAGCAAGTGTAGATACACTTGCGAAAAACGGCGTGGGTTGACCGGGATTTACTTGCAGAGTAGCAAGCAAATCCTGTGTGGCCCCACACCGGAAAAACAGAGCGCTCCGGCTGACTGCCGAAACGCTCTGTTTTCATTTTTGGGAAAGTCCCAAGCCCTTATGATCGATTGTTATTTTAGCCGTTTTTATTTCAATAACTGCTACGTCTTTGTCCAGCAATGCGGTCAGTTCATCAGTAGAAAGTCCTTCAATGTGGCTCAGACGCGTATAGCTCCACGAATTGGAGCCGAAGAATATGACAAGCTGATTGCCGGAATATAAAACGATATCTCCCGGCTGCGTCGTTGTCTGGACATCGTTTCTTGAAAAACTCTGCGACAGACTGCCGACCTGCTCAAAGCCGCCATAGCGCGAAGCAAAAACTTCAATCGCACCATTTTGCGCCGCTGTAAGCACCTCGCTGACGGTCTCATTGTCTTCCCATAGAACGGTTAGTCATAGGCTCGTTTGCTTCCGTTTCGGTAAAGGGCAGAGGTTCGCCCTTTGAGAGCAGGGCGGCAATGGAAAGCATTAGCTTGCTTTTTCCATCGCTGGGATTGCCCTGCAACAGCGTAACTTTGCCGAACGGAATATACGGATAGCACAGCCATTGCACTTCTTTCTGCTCAATTTCGCTTGCCTTGAGAACTTCAAGAGGTACACTGACAGTCATTTCATTTAGCTAAGGTTTATTATTGTATCTCACGCTTTTTATAAAAAGTGATAGCCATACGCCAAGAAAGTGCATATACTCCAACGACAGCAAGTATTGCCAACACCAAGTTGGGTTTGATTTCTATCCCAAGCTGACTCCTGAAGAAACTGGTTGCCAAAACACTTGCACCGCATACAAAACCGATCATCACATAGTAAGCAGTCCTTCCTTTTTCCACACCCAGTTTGAATATGAACGGGAGCGGTATGGAGGACGCAAGCATTGATACGACCAGCATCAACAGCATAAGGACAGCAAGCTTTCCAAGAACAAAATCACCGGCAATCATCATTTTTGTTGCTTGTGCAATTCCCGTAACGAGCAACATAGTTAGTTGAACAAGTATCCCGATTAAGTATTTTTCAGAAACGATTTGTTCTTTTGCATAGGGCATTGTCCCGCTGTACTGCATCCACCCACTACGTTCATCATATCCAAGCAGGGTAACAGGGATCATACCACACAACATACAGGGATAGAATGTAAAAAACAAATTCTCACCATTTGCAAGGGATATCCCAATAATAACAGCGGTAATGAGAATGTATGATCTGCAATACTTCTGTATCATATACCAATCTTTCAATAGAAGTCCCTTCATGTTATTTCGCCTCCTTAACCATAAATACAAACAGTTCTTCGATACTGATTGGGCTGATATGAATATCGGAAGGAACAGCATTTCTCAACACCATTGCTTCCACGCCGTAAGCATTTTCTTTTTTATACTTAACGGAGTTGAATGGAATCGCCTGAAATTCATCAATGGAACAATGAACAAGACCATATTCCTCCCGCAATAAATCTTTTTCTTCACACAGCAAAAGCTTCCCTTTATGCAAAAATGCGATATAATCGCAAAGCTTTTCCAAATCATTGACAATGTGAGAAGAAATGAGAACAGAGTGGCTTTCATCTCTTGTGAACTCGCTAAACATCTCAACAACTTCATCACGAACCACTGGGTCAAGCCCTGATGTCGCTTCATCCAGAATCAGTAGCTTACTGTTATGGGACATAGCAATGGCAATTCCCAGCTTCATCTTCATTCCACGAGAAAATTCTTTGAACTGCTTTTTGTCCGGCAGTGCAAGTTTCTGTACCAGTCGAGAATATTCGGCATCGTTCCAGTTTTGAAAGGTATGCTTCATTACCTTTCCGACCTGATTAACGGTCAAACATTCAGGGATACCCACCTCGTCCAGCACAACGCCGATATCCTCTTTTGTAAGTTTAATATTGTCCCCGTTGTCCCTTCCGAGAATGGTAATACTACCACTGTCTTTGTGAATCATATCAAGAATGAGCTTTATGGTGGTGCTTTTACCGGCACCATTCTCGCCAACAAGCCCCATAATACAGCCACTTGGCAGTGTCAGATTTAAGTTGTCGAGCATAAAGTCGGGGTATGACTTCGTAAGATTCTTAATCTCAAGTGCGTTCATTATTGTTCCTCCAGGCTGAAATTGACCATTTCTATAATTTCATGTTTGCTTAGATTGCAGGAAACAGCGAGTTTGACAATCTCATCAATATACTCTTCAATCTTTTTCAGATTTTCTTCTCGCAGCAGTTCTATGTTTTTAGGAGCTACATAGCACCCCTTAGCAGGCAAAGTGTAAATAAAGCCTTCCCTTTCCAGTTCTTCATATGCACGCTTTGTCGTAATAAAGCTTATACGAAGATCCTTCGCAAGACCTCGTATCGACGGCAGCAATTCGTCCTGCTTTAGTGCGCCGCTGATAATTTGACTTTTAATCTGAGAATATATCTGATCGTAAATCGGTGTTCCACTTTTATTATCAATCAAAATATTCACGCCAGCACCTCTGTTAATTCTGTATATAGCTATTATACACAGTCGAGACTGGGCTGTCAATAGAGTTCATAAAAAAGTTGCAACCGATATGATGAGATAATTTTTCTATCACATCGACTATACTCACGACTTAATGACTTCTTGAATACTTGCCGAAAAAGAAAAACTGCCATCACTTTGACAGCAATTCTTCTTCGGTTGGTATCCGTTAGGAATGGATTGGTGTGTAGAAGGATCGGCCACCTACCCGCAGCGAAAAGCCATGTTTGAGGAACGGAAAGCCCACATGGAAGCGGAGATCGCGCACATGAACCGGGCGCTGAATATGCTGAAATTCAAGTGCTGGTATTATGAGCAGGCAATCAAGGACGGCAGTGAGGACAGACTAAAGGAACTGATTCCCGACCACTTGCCGGAAGAAATCCGAAAAGCATATGAAAATGCGCATTGCTAAAATAGATAGATAATTTACAGAGCCAGTAATTCTTTCTTTTGTAATTACTTAATTGGCGCGTGGATTTTCCCGATAACGGATAACCCAACAACGGCAAACGATGCCTTGCAGAGTGGTTGCTAAACGGCGGCAGAAAAAAGGTAAAAATCGGCCTTTGTTTGCGTTCTGCGCCGTTTTGCCGACTGAACAGGAAAACACACAGCCAGCACTTCAAACGCCGTTTAAAAACGGGAAAACCGCCATATTTCAACTCTTATCACAACAGTCATTTCACCTATCTGTCTATCTCCGGCCTTACAAAAGAAAACCGAAAGCAACTCTGACCGCCTATAAAAAGAGCCACACTCTGATGTGCTGGATTGCCCAGTCATCGGAATGTGGCTTTTTCGATTTCTAATTGTCTGCACCGCTGTTTTTCTTGTCATGCTTTATGTAAGGTTGTCATTATTCTTATATGTAAATGAAGAACTTGCTATTATGGCATTTATTCCATACATCTGCACCTGATTGGATATTCCAACAGGTGCTGGATAAAATGACGCAATCTGTGACTTATCACTCGTGTACGTTAATATGCATGCCAGCTTAACACATTGCTTCCAAACATCAGATGTAACATCTTGTGCAGCTCGTGCATTATTTGTATCACTTAAACGTTTATATGTTGGATTAATTCCTGAGAACTGTTGGCTTTTAGTCATAACGCCTCGGAAATTTCCCTCTGAATATCCGGCATTAATTCTATTTGCAATCAGGTATGCAACAGCTGTCCTATCATCCGCTTTTCCTGCGGAAGTATTCTCTGAATAAATAAGTCTTGCACAAATTTCTGTATCATTTAAGGCATCATACCATCTATTTCCCTTATCCCACTGTGTTTTTGATACCTGACCTCTTTGACCACTAAATGTTGTTGAATTCATACATTGTGTATAAAGTGTTAGCACCTTGCTAACATCACTACAACTATAAGAATAGGGGAGAATTAACTCAACGTCATTCATAATATATTCGTTATTTGACACATTATAGTAAACACCTTCTCCTAAGTAATAGCAATTATTTTCCTTGTCATAGTACCATCCACGATACCTAATAGGATTAATATTACCAATAAACGCATCATTCGAGCACAAAACAGGCACATCATTCTCAAGTATGTATACATTCTGTGTAGGAAAATCGTATTCATATTTACATACAATATTCCCTTGTTCATCTGTAATTGATACTACACTACCTACTTCATCGTAAATGTATTTATATTCTTGATTTTTATAAATAAGGCCCAAGCATGTATGACCATCATATATAAAAGCTATACTCTCACTACCATTATCAGCATATATCAATTGTCCACACTCGCTATATATAAATTCTACTGAGTTATCTTTACCCGTTTTAGAAATTCGAAAGTTATGATCATATGTATAGTCAATTCTCCCATATCCCTCTATATCAATTATTTCTATAGGCTTTCTTTCTGGGAAATCCCATGTTTGTAAGTCAATTTCCTCTGCTTTCACATTACATATAAACAAATTACTTAGTAAAAATGTGACTATTAATAATATTGTTATTTTTTCATTGCCTTTTTCCTTTCATTTGTATTTTTGAATTTATTGTTTATTGCAAGAAAATGTATGCTTTTCCATCAATTTCTATCTGCAATTTTTCTTCTGTTTTTTAACTGGCGATTCACTGGCAAAATAAAAGCAGAAACAATACTGCCAATAAGCGCATAAGCAGCAGATATTTTTATCTCTCATTCAGATACAGCTGTACCCGGTTCTGGAGTTTTTCCGCTGCTTCCTTGGCGGAAATATCTCCTGAAAAGTAAGGCTCCAGTTCCTCGTATACCATTCCACTGATAGCATTTATTCTGGCATTTCCCGGCTCTGCATGGTCGATGATATAATAAATCTGCTCTATCATGGCATCCGTATAAGGAAGCTCTCCCAGATACTTCACGTTATCTTCTTCCTTCTCTTTTGCTGCCTTGATCATCCCGTCATATGCACTCTTTACCACCGGAAACGCACCGTCCTTCGCCCACATGGTTGTAGACATGCCGTCATTCTGTGCCTCGGCAAAGCTGTAGGAAGCATACTTTTCCTGCTCATCCGCAGATATCAAAAACTGCAGGAATTCCTTGGCTCCCTCTTTTACTTCCGAGCCCGCAAACAGATATATGCTGCTTGTGGATACATAAATACCGTTGCCTCCTTCTTTCGGATAACCGAGAAGTACGGCATCCCCATCAAAATGACTGAATATATCTTTGATTCTCCTAAACTCATCAAATCCGTTAAAGGGACAGTAGGCAAATGCTTCCTTTTCTGTGTTTCCGGTATCTGCGTACTTTTTGGCAAACTCCAGTATACGCAGGAATTCCTGTCCGGTCAGATTGCATTTCTTTCCTTTCCAGTCTATGTAAGCAGTGTTTTCTTCATCATTCAGCACATATTTCAGAATAAAACTGCTGCCTCCTACATCTTCCTGTACTATTTCGGTATCCGATTTTTCCACCAGTCCCATGAAATCCTCGATAGAAAGGGAATTCCTGTTCCCTACCGTTTTTTTATCATAGGCTACCAGATCGAAAGAGCATTCATATGGGATGCCGTACAGGAGTCCGTTCACCCGGCAGGTATCCAGTGCCCCGTTGACATAAAGGGATTTCTCTCCCACTATGTCTCCCAGTTCTTCCAGATATCCTTTTCCCACATATCCTTCCACGTCTGTCAGCAGTGCTCCCCCTATTAAGTCCGGGCCGTTTCCGGTTCCCATGGCAAGCTGTATTTCCTGCTGAAAGGCTGCATTGTCATCTATGCTCTCAGGTAACTGCAGGGTCACATGGTACTTTTCGCTTCTTCTGTTGAAACGTGCAATGGACTTGGCAAGAGTAGCATTGCCGGTAAGGTCAGCATAAACAATCTCCTGCTTCTCTGGCAGAGAATCCACTTCTGTCAGGATAAGCCTTGTAATGCTGTTATCCATTTCTACCAGAAAATACAGGCTGCCATCTGCAGCACACTTCATGTCATACATACGACTCATGATATAGCCGTTCTTTCCGAACCGGAATGCCTTCTGCAGTGTACCGTCCAAAAAGCAGAACAGGTTCTGGGTGTCTGCCAGAAAAATGGTTCCGTCCTCTGCCATAGTCGCCTTATAGTCGGATGAAAGTTCGTCCAGTCCGTTCTCCGCCGTTATTTCCCCGGTGCTTAAGCTGCCAATCACAGGCCGCAGCTTCAGGTTGGTTCCATACCAGTAAACCTCCGCACCGGCTTCCTTCTGCAGAATGCCGTATACATTTCCGGGAACCTCAACTGTTTTGTCCAGTTTCCCTTCCTTGTCGTAGCAGCGGATATTTCTCTCTTCCTTGGAATACAGATATATTCTTTCATCCTTATCGATATAATAGGATGTGTCACCTTCTATTTCCTGCTCCTCTTTGGGAAATGCACACAAGATTCTGCGGAATCCGTCTTTGTCCGTTTCGCAAAAATATTCTTCCTGTTCCGGGATATAAGCATTGGTGTACAGCTTATCCCCAATGGAACGGTATATGTTCTGCATACCATAATATTCTGTACCGTCAATTTCCGCATGGTAATTGCCATTGATGGTATCATATGTGATCCAGCCACCGGCATTACTATCGTATATCTGCGTATAAAAATACCAGTTTTCATAATTTCCGCTGTATCCCCTGTCCAGACAGGCTACCGTATCTCCTGTCAGAACGGCATCATACGTCCAGGTTCTTTCGCCTTCCCGGAGTGTTATGACAGATACCGGATCCGGATATGCCGTTTCCTCCACTGAAAATAAAATATCCGCTTCCTCTGCATGGTTTTCTGCCGGTGTTACTTCCGTACTGTTCTGTGTCTCACGGCCTTCCGCCGCCACGGATGTCGTTTCTTCCGGCCTTTCCTTTGTGGTTTTTAAGCCGGTACATCCTTCCAGAAGAAGAGATACGGCGATTAGGATTCCGGTTGTTTTTGCAAACTTTCTCATATCCTTTGCTCCTCATCAATAAGCTGCTATACCGGACTGTCGAAGACTAAAATTTATCGCCAGCCCGGCACTTTTATTCATCCTTTATATCTTTTAATGCTGTCCGCAACTGCTATGAATCGTAAACCCATGGGGAGATGTTTTTTGTGCTCCACATCCGCATCTATTTATATCCAAAAACGCATGATAGGTTACTGTACAGGTTCCCATAATTTCCTGTCCCTTATCCACTTTAGCTATATATTGATGAGTTCCTGCCGTTTTAATTCCCTGATCTTTACACCCCACCAAAGAATAGTTGCATGTGTGTGACGGCACATCGGCATATGAAATAATTCCTGTTCCCAATACCATTGTAGTTACAGCGAAAACTGCAATAATCTTGTTAATCTTTTTTTTCATAGTGTAGTCTCCTTTTCTACTCTTTCGTTTTCATCCACAGCAGATTTGGGACACAGACTGCTATCAGATACATCCATAATGTAACAAGTGCACACCCTCCTCTTGTAGATGCATGATATCCGCCCATACTCCGTGAAAACAAACAGGAAAAAAGAATGAATATAAAAGTCGGTCCTACCTTTTTCAGTATTATACCCAACAGAAGCAAAGCAAAAATGGATATCATTCCATCAACGATAACCTGCATTCCGTACAAAACAATTTCCACATTATGGTCTTCACCTGAATTCAGAATCCATTTTTTTACCAGTTCTTCCATTTTCATTTCTCCCATCATCTCTCTGTTTTCTTCATAACATTTTTTCATAGCACATGCAACTGTCTGGCACAAGTGACATGATTTTGGCAGAATTAGCATAACTTTATGCTTTTAGTGCAGTGCAAAATCATGTAAAATATATGGTATGACGATTTAATGTGTTGTCTGTCAAAACACATAACAGAGCTGTGGATGCTGCAATACCTGGTAGGAGCAAGGAAATGTATAAGATATGCATATGTGATGATGAAAGCATTTTTCTGGATAAAATAAATGAAATTGTGAAGGTCTTTTTTTCCGGTAAGTCCGATATCCATATTCTTACCTTTTCGGACTCTGTAAAGTTTGCAGACAACATTCCACATGCTGATCTTTATCTTTTGGATGTGAAAATGCCGGAAGTTTCCGGTATGGAGCTCGCACAAAAAATTCGCTCCATGGATTTGAAATGTTCTATTATATTTATCAGCAGTTTATATGAACCGGTCTTTGACTCCTTTCGCTACACCCCTCTCCGTTACATCCGAAAGGAATATTTAGAGGAGGAACTGCCGTCTGCTCTTTCCTCCTTCCTGGAAATGAAGCAGCGCACCTGCCGTACTCTCCCGGTAGTTCAGAATGGATTGGAAATTTTCATATCCCTTTCTTCCCTGCGCTTCTGTGAGTCCGATGCACACTATGTGGTGTTTCACTGCCTCCAAAAAGAATACCGGATACGTGGGAAGCTAAGTGACTATTCCGCAGAGCTCCTGCCATACGGCTTTGCCAGACCCAATAAGAGTTTTATCGTAAATCTGTTTTATATATCTGTCCTGACAAATCAAAATATTTTACTGGATAACGGCACCCTTATCTCCGTTTCCAGAGCATACAAAGAAACCTTTAAAACTTCTTTTTTAAGATACCAGAGGAATTTTCATAATGATGATATTGTATAATTTTGCAGAAGCACTCAGTTGTATTTTATATTTTATTTTTTCGGTCTTTGCCTTAGAAACCTTTTTTCCCCGTTCCTCAAAATATAAATTTCTTTACGTGTTGTTTGCGGCATTACTGTACTTCCCGCTTACGTTTTCCCCTGTTTCCGTCCTCCCTAATCTTGCAGGTTCTTTTTTGTCCATGACCATTCTCTATGTACTGTCACTGATCTGCTATAACGGAAAATGGATTTACAAATTTCTTGTCATACTTCTTTATAATATTTTTGACATTCTCATCGGAAACATTTTCTTTTACATAGGAACTCTGAGCACCGGTAAAAATTTTTCAGAATTATCCATTCCCGGATCTATTACCCGTATTTACATCCTGCTCCTGATTTATCTTACAGAATTTATGATCTTGTTTGCCATACATCGGAAGCGGAAGTCCTCTGCTGTTTTATCCTTTGAAAGTTATACCATTATCTCTCTGTTTTTACTTTGTTCCTTTTTAGTGGTCCTGATTAACTACTACATCCTGTTTTATCTGTCTCACGGAGATGATACTCTCGAGATTCTCGGACTGGTTTCTACCTGTGTTATGTTGATTATCATCTTCGTAACCTTGTTTCTTTTTCACAGACTGCAGCTAAAAAACCGTCAGCTGCAGGAATATGAACTTCTGTGCCTTACCGTGGAACAACAGGAAAAACAGCTTCGTTATATGGAAGAAAATGAACAGCGGATACGGGAACTCAGGCACGATATGAAAAACTATTTTCTTTCTTATGAAACCCTTTTGAAAGCCGGAAAAGTAAAGGAAGTGATAGAAGACCTAGAAAAAATGATTTCTGTGCGTATGCATACGGAAAATGCCGACTTCTGCCAGAACAAGCTGGTAAATGCCATGCTTCTGCAGAAAAATATGCTCTGCCGCGAAAAAGAAATCACCTTTTCCGTCAGAGTTGCTCTTGCCGGTACTTTTCATGATGTGGAAATGATAGTGGTACTATCCAACATCATAGATAACGCCATCGAGGCAGAGGAAAAACTTCCGAAAGAAATCCGGCGTATTTTCGTGGAAATCATCCCCCGTCCCAATGCAATCAGTATGTTGATTGAAAATACAATTCCGGTATCTGTTTTAGAAAATAACCCCGAACTCCATACCACAAAGCCTTCCTCGGAATCTCATGGTATCGGATTAAAAAGTGTAAAAAGACTTTTAGAAAAGAGAAATGGACTGATAGATATTTTTGAGGAAAGCGGAAAATTCTGTGTCCATATTTATTTTCCGGTATTATAAAAACAGCGCATACAAAAATGCGAATGGCCGCCGCAATATCCATTCGCACTTTTGTTTTCTCTTAGATATAGTACACATTCACGGTACCAAAATCCGTATCTCCTATGATATCCAGTGAAATGTCACTACTGCCCTCGCAGCGTCCTTTTTCTTCCACACTGCCAAAGGAATGGTCCATTCTGACCTGTACTTTCCAGATTTTCGGAACATAAAGGCTGACTTCGCCAAAACTGTTGTCAACGTTTACGGTCGCTTTTCCGGACGGTATCATGGCATTGTCAAAATATACCGTAAGGGAACCGAAGCTATTGTCCAGGTTCGCATAACAAAAGTTTTCGGAATTGATATACTTAATGGACTCGCCGAAGGAATTTTCGCATTCCACTCTTTCACCGTTGTACTCTCCGGTAGAAGAACCGCCCACATTGATGTTGGCATGCTTCCAGATACGCTTTTTCTTCTTAGGGAAAATCATGGAAAGTCCAATGCTGCCAAGTGCTGCCGCCCCCAGTACGGGCCAGGGCGTCAGTGCCGTAATGCCAAGAGGCTCCGCATACAGAATACACACAATAGCTATAGAAAACAGAATTTGCCAGAAGCTTATGTTCCGGATACCGTTCACCAAAAGCCAGATGCAGAACACGGTAAAAATCACCGTAAATACGCTGACCTTGGGAAGAATACCCAACTGGCTGACAATTACATACACTGCTGCTAACAGGAAAAAAATTCCCCAGAAAATCTTTCCGCTTTTTTTACTTATGTTCATACGTGAACCCTCTTTTCTTTGATTTTGTTTACCAGTGCCTTGTAATAATTTCGGGAAACATAGACCTGCTTGTGACTGCCTGCAAATGTCACAAGACTGGAAGCCGTCAGGTTTCTTGTCAGAGAATACACCCGGTCCGTATTCAGAATGGTGGATTTTGACACCCGCATAAAAAAGCCCGGCAGCATATCTTCCCATTCATAGAGCTTATACTTCGTCTGATAAATGTCGTCGACGGTATGTGCACAAATACCCTCTTCGTCCGTTTCAAAAAACAAAATGTCCCGAAGTTCCAGAAAATACTCCGTAGTTCCCTTATAAAAGGTGAACTTCTGGAAGTTATTTACCGTCTGCACAATCGTTTTCTGAATTTCCGCGATTTCATCCGTAAGTCTGCTCGTCCGGATAAGCACTTCATCCTCTTTCAGTTTTTCATCCAGTTCAATCCTGATTTTCATACTGATGCTCCCTGCTGTATCTGTCAGCCGGGGAACCGCTTTGCTTCTCAAGCCTTCCGGGCTTCTGTTCCCTGCTGACAGTTACAGTATAGAAAATATCTTTTCTCTTGTAAACCGTTTCCGGCTAAGAGGTAAATTTCAGGCACTAACAGGTAAAGTAAGTACATCAAAAATACTACCGAAATTTCCAACCCTGCCCATAAAAAGCAGGAGCTACCTCTGTATCTGCGAAAGCATGGTAAAGGTGCCGTCTATGTCCAGCCTGCCGTAGCCCCACTCCCGGTTCGGGTAGGTGTAGCTGCTGTTCCGGTTAGCGCCGCGGATTAAATAGTTCTTGATTTCCTGACTGCCGGCGGCCGGACTGTTGAAACGTACCACCGCCCATTCCATAAACTGGGCGACGCCTCCCGCCGTCAGAGCTGCTGACATGCTGCCCCCGGTCACTTTACCGACGGGAGTGGACACGTTCACCCCCGGTGCAGCGACATCCGGCTTGATAAGACCGTTGCTTAAGAAGCCTCTGCCGGAGTTTTCATAAAAACTGCTGTTGGCATCATTATAGGAAGAAACCGTGGCGGCAGGAAAGGTCATGGATGGATCCGTCAGGGTAGTGTAAGGGTCCGGCCGCAGAAAATAGGTTTCCCCCCGTAAAAACTGCGTAATCGGCAGCCAGAGATGAAACTGTCTGCTCCTGTCCGGTCCTAAATTATACACACGGATATTCCACACTCCCGGTGTGGGCGCATCAAACCGGAATGTAATCAGTTCCTCTCCGGTATTCGGTTCTACCAGAATACTGTCAATGATAATTCTCGTTCTCTCGTAGATAAAGCTGAAAGTCTGGCTTCCTTCCGCTGTAAGACGGAAACGGGGAACCGCTTCTCCTCCCGGGGTGCGTATGGACGCAAACAACACATCCGGCACCTTCCCCCACATTTCCATTAAGAAGCCCTGTTCTCCTTCTCCTACCCTTATTTCCACGGTTTCATAGGACTCCTCGCCCTCCGGCACATAACCGGAAAAATGATGGGCGGCATTGCCCTCGTTTCCGGTGGTCAGCACCACCGCGCGGCTGCGTTTCTGCGCCAGACTGGTCAGATATTGCGCTAAAATGGAGCCCAGACCGTGATTACCGGAATTGGAGCCAATCCCCAGACAGATAACCACCGGTCGTTCAAAAGTCTCTGCAAAGGACTCTGCAAACTTTATTCCCAGCATGATGTCCGTTTCCGCATACGCCGGCACATCCTCCGGTATGCCGTAAAATTGCCGCAGCGGACGTTTTGCCTCCCGCAGCTTTACTACCACAATATCCGCACGGGGAGCCGCTCCCCTATACGAAGAGTAAAAACTGCCAGCGGCATCTCCTGCAGACGATATCACACTGCCGGCTGCCACTCCGGCCATAGCGGTTCCGTGGCCGTTGGTATCATAAGAAGGAAGTCTTTCATAGGGATTCTCTGTCTGCAAGGCCGCATCGATATCCGCCTTTGTGTAGTAGGAGCCGTACTGGAAACCCTCCGGAGAAGTCCCGCTCTGCAAGGTCTGATCCCAGAGCCCGATAATGCGGCTCTGTCCGCTTTCGTCCCGGAATACACTGTCTGTGAAACGAATGCCGGTATCAATAAACGCCAAAACCACCCCTTCTCCCGTAAGGGAAAGAGGTGGTCTCTGCGCCGCAAGAATACCGGCACTCTCTAAGCTGATGGGATCAAATTCCTCCGCCATCAGACCATATACTTTGGGTAAATACTGGTACAGATACAGGGAGCCCTGAAAGCGCTCTATTTCCTGCTGCCGTACATAAAAAATATTATATTGGTCGTCCACAGGAGTAAAACAGACATTATCCTGCTGCAGACGTTTCGCGTAGTCGGATGTAAAATCAAAAATCAGTTCCCCGTATTCCTCCGAGAGAATTTTTTCCTGACAGGTCATGGCAAAAAACCTTTTCTCTTACTATATGAGGAAGAGCGAAATTGTGTCCTTACCGCACACCTTTCTGCCGGAGAAACCGCTTTGAATGCCGTCAGTCCTTCTTCTCCTCAATCTGGGGTGACGGTTCCACACGGATTTCGTTTAAGTTGCTACGGATTTCGATAAGTGGACCGCCCGTTCCTTCAATGTAGGTGCGGGTAATGGTTACCTTGCCGATGTTGTCGTCCTTGGGCACCTCGTACATAATATCCAGCATAAAATCTTCAATAATGGAACGAAGCGCTCTTGCGCCGGTATCCTTCTTCATCGCTTTTTCGGCAATGGCTTCGAGGGCATCATCGGCAAACTCTAATTTCACTTCATCCAGTTCCAGGAGCTTTTGGTACTGCTTCAGAATCGCATTCTTCGGCTCGGTTAAAATCTTGACAAGCATATCCTTGGTCAGACCCTGCAAAGTGAAAATAATGGGCAGACGGCCGATAAACTCGGGAATCATACCGAACTTGCGGATATCCTCCACCGTAACCTTGGAAAGGAGATTTTCTTCCTTGTCAAAGGCATCCTTTAACTGCGCATTGAAGCCCATGCTGCTCTGCTTCGTCAGTCTTTCCTTGATAATCTCTTCCAGATCCGGGAATGCACCGCCGCAGATAAATAAAATATTGCGGGTGTTGATGGTGGTCAGCGGTACCATGGCATTTTTGCTGTTAGCGCCCACCGGCACTTCCACATCCGCACCCTCCAGCAGCTTTAACATACCCTGCTGTACGGATTCGCCGCTTACATCACGGCTATTGGTATTTTTCTTCTTGGCAATCTTGTCGATTTCATCGATAAAGACAATGCCCTTTTCGGCTCTTTCCGTGTCGTTGCCTGCTGCCGCCAGAAGTTTGGAAATGACGCTTTCGATATCGTCACCGATATAGCCGGCTTCGGTAAGGGAAGTGGCATCGGCAATGGCAAGAGGCACATCTAAAAGCTTTGCCAGGGTCTTTACCAGATAGGTTTTGCCGCATCCGGTAGGTCCTATCATGAGCATATTGGATTTTTCGATTTCAATATCGTCCATGGTGCCGGTAGCCACACGCTTATAGTGATTGTAAACGGCTACGGAAATCACTTTTTTCGCATAATCCTGTCCGATGACATATTCATCCAGACTCTGCTTAATCTTGTGGGGAGGAGGGATATTCTTGATATCCAGCACGGGGGCATCCTTCTTTTTCTTCTTTAATTTCTGCTTGTTGGGAATGCCACCCTGTCCCTGCAGATCGGCCAGATTGATGAAACTGATATTTGGAAAACCATTGGGAATATTGCTGAAATTTCCGTTGTTTTCCTGCTCGTCATCCGGCTTCTCCTCTTCCTTGTCACCGTTGCCTGCGGAATTGTTTCCGCCGAATAAATTCTGCATGCCGGGATAGTTCATCATGCCCGGGTAATTTAACATTCCCTGATAGTCAAACTGGCTGATGGTATCCATGGTCTTGTGCAGACAGTCGCTGCAGACGGTAATATTATTGGGCAGATGGAACATTTTTCCGGCCTTGCTTTCCGGTCTGCGGCAGACAAAGCAGACATCCTCGTACTGATTGTCCTGCTTTTCCTCACTTCCCTTTGCGACGGAAGTTTTATTTTCCTCTGTACGACTTTCACCGGTGTGGGTTTCCCCTGCACCGGTGTTGTCGTTTTCCATATATATTTCTGTGTTTTCGCTATCGTGTTCTGACATAGAAATCTCCATTCGTTATAGGATTAGTTCTGCGGTCTTTCCCCCAGAGTAACCGTAACGGTACGTTCTACATATTCACCGTCGATGCTTCTCATAACAAGCACATCAATGGTTTCTCCCGCTGAATAATATTTCAGCTGTTCTCTGAGTTCATCCGCTGTGCTGACTTTCTTGTTGTCCAGCTTCTGGATAATATCGCCTCTTAACAGTCCGGCTTCGGCTGCGGGAGTACCGTCCTCAACCTGGGATATATAGACACCTTCCGGCATACCGTAGAGCTCTGCGGCATCGGAGGTAACGGACTGAGGGATAATACCTAAGTAACCTACCTGGCTGTCATCCACTTTCTCTCTGGTTTCATAGGTCATCAGGTCGCTTAAAATAGGTTCTGCTGCGGAAATAGGAATAGCATAGCCGATACCCTCCACTACCGTACCGCCAATCTTGTTGGAGTTGATACCGATAACCTCACCGTTCATATTAATCAGTGCGCCGCCGGAGTTGCCGGGGTTAATGGCTGCATCTGTCTGGATAAAGGTGCCCTTGGAACCGTCCTCCAATTCCACTTCTCTGTTCAGGGCGCTGACATAACCACCGGTTACGGAAAGTCCATAGCCTAAGGCATTGCCGATGGCAATGACGGACTGACCTAATTTCAGGCTGTCGGAGTCGCCTAATTTTGCGATTTTAACAGAGTCCAGTGTGCTTTGCTCCATGTCGGCAAGCTTTACGGCAATAACGGCTAAGTCCATGTCTGGATCGCTGCCCTTTACGACTGCCTTCACATCGGCATCATCGATAAAGTGCACAAGCAGTTCCTTGGCATCCTCAATTACATGATAGTTGGTGGCAATTAAAAGCTCGGTATCGTTTTCTCCTACGATGATACCGGAACCGCTTGCCGTACCGTCCTGTTCAATGGGCTGACCGAAATAAGTAGCGGTCTGTGTGTAGTTGTTGACAATGGACACCATGGCGGGCATGACTTTTTCTACCACATCCGTAGCATCCGATGTCGTAATGCCGGTCGTGCTTGCGGTAAGTACCCCGCTGTCGCCGGAAGCCACGTTCTTGCCAAGCTGGTCATTGACCCATGCTTTCAGGTCGTCGATGCTCTGGCTTTCGTCCGTGGATGCTACCGATGCATTTTTCTGGTTAAACATGCCGGTACTCTGTCCTACGGCATAAAAACCGGCTGCGGCGCAAAGACCGAAGCAAAGACCCATGCCAGCGCAGGCAAAGAATTTACGGAAGAAACGACCTGCTCCTCCTTTTTTCTTTTTCCTTCCCTGATTGTCAACAGGCGCTGCGGGCTGGGGTGCTGCCGCCGGTGATGCCTGATAATATACATAATTGTTATTCTGATCCTCGTACATAACACAATTACCTCTCTTTCTCTTACTGATAAGCTTATCTTAAACAGTAATTGTGTTTTATTTGTGACGAAACTATGATAAAAGTTTAAAAAACGGAAATTTTTTTTATTATTCGACGGTAACGGACTTTGCTAAGTTTCTCGGCTTATCCACATCGCAGCCCTTGCCTACCGCTACATAATAGCCAAATAACTGCAGAGGAATAATCGCAAGGGAATTTGCGAAGTACGGATTGGTTTCCGGGATATAAATAATGTAGTCCGCCGCTTTTTCCATAGCCGTGTTGTCCTCTGTGGTAATCGCCATAACAAAGGCGCCTCTTGCCTTTACCTCCACGATGTTGCTTATGGTCTTCTGGTAAAGTGCGGGCTGGGTTGCCACTGCCACAACAAGGGTTCCGTCCTCAATTAAGGAAATGGTGCCGTGCTTTAACTCGCCTGCCGCATAGGCTTCGGAATGCACATAGGAAATCTCCTTTAACTTTAAGGAGCCCTCGAGGGAAATCGCGTAGTCAATACCGCGTCCGATAAAGAATATGTCCTTTGCTCCCACATAACGGTTTGCAAAACGCTGGATTTTTTCCTTCTGACCCAGCAAAAGTTCAATCTGGTAAGGCAGCTTCTTAATGTCCTCAAGCAGGCTGGCAAACAGTTCATCGGAAATCGTGCCTCTGACTCTGCCTAACTTCATGGTAAGCAAATAGAGTGCTGCAAGCTGCGCGCTGTATGCCTTGGTGGTTGCCACGGCAATTTCGGGGCCTGCCCAGGTATACATAACACTGTCTGCCTCTCTGGCAATGGAGCTTCCCACCACGTTGACAATACCAAGCACCTTAAAGCCTCTTGCCTTGGCTTCGCGTAAAGCTGCCAGGGTATCGGCGGTTTCACCGGACTGGCTGATAACCACAACCATGGTGCCTTCTTCGAGGATGGGGTTGCGGTAACGGAATTCGGATGCCACATCCACTTCCACGGGAATGCGCACCAGACCTTCTAAAACATATTTGGCTGTTACGCCGGTATGATAAGCGGAACCGCAGGCAACAATATAAATCTTTTTCACTGCCTTAATTTCCTCATCCGTCATATTCAGCTCGTCAATCACAATATCTCCGTTTTTGATACGGGGAGAAATGGTATCGGTAATGGTCCTCGGCTGTTCGTAAATTTCCTTTAACATGAAATGCTCGTAGCCGCCCTTTTCCGCTGCATTGGCATCCCATTCAATGGTAACGGGCTCCTTGGTAATCTCTTCTTCGTCCACGGTGTAGAAATGCAGTTCGTCCTTTGTAAGCTTTACCACTTCCTGATTTTCCACATAATATACCGTACGGGTATACTTTAAGATAGCCGGTACATCGGACGCAATAAAGCTGCCGTCCGCACTCTTTCCCACAATCAGGGGGCTGTCTTTTCTGACCGCATAGATTTCATCCGGGAAATCCGCAAACATGATGCCCAGCGCATAGGAGCCTTCCACTCTGTGAAGCACCTTGGTGATCGCTTCCAGGGGATTGCCCTTGTAGTAGTAATCTAAAAGCTGTGCCAGAACTTCGGTATCGGTTTCGGATACAAATTCATAGCCCTTGCCCAGAAGCTTTTTACGCAGGGGAATGTAGTTTTCGATAATACCGTTGTGTACTACGGCGATTGTCCTGTCCTTATTGTAATGGGGGTGTGCATTCACATCGCTGGGGGCGCCGTGGGTTGCCCATCTGGTATGACCGATGCCCACATACCCCGGCATGCTTTCGCCGCCGTGCGTTAAGTTTTCCAGCACCTTCAGACGGCCGACCGCCTTCTGCACATTGATTTTTTCACCGTCGTAAACAGCAAGACCTGCGGAGTCATAGCCTCTGTATTCCAGCTTGGCAAGACCGTCCAGTATAATGGGGGCCGCCGGTTTATTTCCGATATATCCTACAATACCACACATATTTTTCTACCCGTTCCTTTCTGTTACTTCCTATCAGTATATGCGTTATTCTTTTTTCTGATTTTTCAAAAATTTTACCACACAGCCCGGAAACTGTAAAGCATTACTGCCAATATGCCTCGTTTGCCGTGCATTTCTTTATCGTCTTTGCCGGAGCATTTTATAATGCTTTCCCAGGAAATAGCCGGCATACTTACCCATGCACTGCAGATAAAAATAAGGAATAAGAAATACCTTTCCCGTGGTAAACAGATACTCCGTGGTTTCCTTTACCATTCTGCCGCCCTCTTTTTCGGAAGGTATCTTCTTAAATACCTCCGGGTGCTCCGCCTGGGAAACGCCCAGATCGAAATTCCGGCGGAACTGCTGGCTTATACTGTAATTATGGGAATGAAGGACTCTTGCTTCCGCCGCATACATAACTTTATACCCCGCTTCCACTGCCTTTGCCGCAAAGAGCATGTCCTCGTTAAAAATCGCTTTTTCTGCAAAACCGCCTAACTTTTCATAGATTTCCCTCCGGTAGGCAGCACACACATCCGAACAGAAATAGGTTTTAATCCCCAGAACCTGCAGATTTTCCTTTCCTTTAAGCAGGGATTCTTCCGGATAGTTAAACCATCTGGTAAAACGCTCTATGGCACGGCAGTTCTTCCTGGGAAGCTGTCTGGCATAGGATACGGCTATGTCGCCCGTAAGAGGAGCTGTTAATTTTTCAATCAGCTTTCTGTCCGCCGGCAGGGCATCCTGGGTCATCATGACAAAGATATCCGCGTCGGATTTTTCCACCGCCATCCTGCGTGTCATGCCATGATCAAAATCTTCTTTTTTCACGGAGTACAGCTCTATTTTTTTATACTGCTTCTGCAGATGCAGAAGTAAGGAATTTTTTCCCTGCTTTTCGTCCGCAGCTTCGCCTTCCCCGCTTTCAGCTTCCTCTATGGTGGTTTCTGCTCCCTCTGCGGAGGTTTCTTCTTCCATGGAAGATTTCTCTTCCTTATCCAAAGTTTCCACTAAAATAATTTTGTGTATCTCCACTGTCTGGGCATACAGCCTGTTTAAGAGCGCCACCAGATCTTTCCCCGGCCGGTACACCGGAATGATTACATCAATATCCATTTAAATACCCCTACCTTTCCACGGTTATTTTGAAAAAGGAGCCTGAGACATTTTCCCAAGCTCCTTTGCTTTAATCAATGTTTATATACTGGGATACGAAATCATGAATGATTTTGGAATATTCCTGTACTTCCTTGGAGGGTTCATAGCCCGTATCATTGAACAGGAATTCATGAAGCCATGATACGTTTTCCGTCAGGTTGATGGGAAATACACAGCTTCCCTTGGAACCCAGTCTATCTGCACCTCTCATGGTAGCTTCGGGGAAACCGCCCTCATCCACAATATTGTACTTGGCAACTTCGCCTAAAATCCCGACGATTTCATCCATGCTTAGGGATGTGTATACATTGTTGGAAACATCATTGGCAACCTTGGTAAGTGTTACTAAATCCATGGTTTTTACCTTGTCCACAATCGCCTGGATAACTTCACGCTGGGAAGCCGCTCTGGCAAAGTCGTTACCGGTCTTGTAGCGGATACGGCAGTAAGCGGTTGCCTGCAGACCGTTTAAGAGCTGGTAGCCGGTGGTCGTAACCGGTGTGTAATTTACGCCCATTTCCTGTGCCATGGTTTCCTGATAACTGTTGATGTGACGAAGCTCCTCATCGTCCACGTCAAGGTAAACGCCGCCAATATCGTCAATCACCTGTGTCAGACCATCGAAACCGATGGTTACAAAATCCTTGATGTCCAGATCCAGGTTCATATTTAACATCTTCATGGCCTGTTCCGCACCGCCGTAGCTGTAGGCGGAGTTGCATTTTCCGTACTTGTCGTTGCTTAAGTTTAAGTAGGTATCGCGATAAACACTGCAGAGTTTCACGTCATTGGTCTCTAAATTAATGGAAGCAATGATGATACTGTCACTTAAGGTACCCTTGGTCAGCGCACCTTTACGGGAATCTACGCCAAAGAGTGCAATGTTGTACTCCTTCAGGTTTTCATTTTCCTTTACCTGATCGCTAATCTGTAAATCGTCTTCTTTAATGGATACATTGAAAAGAGGTCCTCCCTTTCCGCCATCCGTACTGTTTCCTGTGTCAGACGGTCTTTCCATATACCAGAACAATCCGAGAACTCCCAGTAAAATCACCACAATCAAAAGTTCTACGACCAGAAGTGCTATCTTTCCTTTCTGTTTTGTTTTCTTTCTGGTTGCGGACTTTCCCGCTGCCCTGCCGGAAGATTTCCTTGTACCGTACTCTTCCTGTCTTCTTTCGCCTCGTGCCATTTCTAAATCTCCTTTTCCCTTATCCCTTCTCTAATAGGCATTTTTATTAATAAATCCTGTGAAAAACGTCATGAAAATAATTTTAATGTCAAGCCACAGGGTCCAGTTTTCAATGTAGTACAAATCGTATTCGATTCTCTTCCGTATGGAAGTATCGCCGCGGTAGCCGTGCACCTGCGCCCATCCGGTCAGTCCCGGCCGCACCTGATGCTTTACCATATAGCGTGGAATTTCTTCTTTGAATTTTTCCACAAACAGCGGACGCTCCGGCCTGGGTCCCACCAGACTCATATCCCCTTTTAAAATGTTGAACAGCTGGGGAAGCTCGTCAATGCTGGTACGACGCAGTATCTTGCCGACACCCGTTACTCTGGGGTCATTCTTTACCGTCCAGGCTTTTTTCTCTTCGGAAGCCTTCTGCAGCTCCATGCTGCGGAATTTATACATATAAAAAGGCTTGTTGTGAAGTCCCACCCGTTCCTGTTTGAAAATAACGGGGCCCTTGCTGCTTGCCTTTACGGCAATTGCCGCAATCAGCATGATGGGCGAGGTCAGGATAATTCCCACTATGGAACCCACAATGTCCATGGCTCTCTTTACTATCATGTTGCCGGTATTGGAAAGCGGCACATAGCGGATATTGATAACGGGCAGTCCCATTAAATCCTCGGTGTAGGGCTTACTGGGAATCAGGCTGTTGTAATCCGGAATGAATTTTGTATGCACACCGAATTTTTCGCAGGTGTTTACAATTTCTTCCAGCCGGTTATAATCCTTTAAGGACAGCGTAATGGCGATTTCATCCAGCTCGTTTGCCGGAAGCAGCTCCAATATATTGTCGATACGGCCGATGACCTTGATGCCCCGGTAAAGAGTACCTGCCGGAACAAAGTCGTCCAGAATGCCGCAGACCACATAGCCCCATTCGGGATTGCCTAAAATCCGGTCGATATATTCCTCTGCGGAGCGGGAATAACCCACCAGCAGAATGTGCTTTAAGTTGTAGCCCTTTTTCCGGAAGGAACGCAGCATCTTTCTGACAAAAAACCTCGAAGCCGAGGTCAGAAGAATGTTCAGCACGTAAAACACACAAATCATTTTTCGGGAATAATCCACCTGCTTCACTACATACAGCAAAGCGATATATCCCACAAGACCAATGGTATTGGCGCAAATCAGATTGTAGATTTCCCTGCTTATCCGGGACGTACGCTGGGGCTCATACACATGGCAGAGGTAATACAGCAGAATATAACCCGGCACAATGAAAATAAGTGCCCGCAGGTAGTGTTCCAGGGAAAGGACACCCGCTTCCGGGCCAAAATGGTTGAATACCTTAAAGTGCAGTACCCAGGCCAGCACATATGAAATTATCACAATCAGGGCGTCCATAACAAGATGTAACCTGTTAAAAACTTTCTGGTTATCCTTTATCATATTTCCCACATGCCTTTCGCATCCCACAAAGAGAGCCTGTTATCGGTAACTGGATTAAGATTAAATTTCCTTTGTATCATAATTGTATCATTCTTTTTTGCGGTCTCAATTTGCGAAACGCTTAAACAGGTTTCCCCAGAGTACAAGCTGTATTCTCATATAGTTTCCCAAATTTTCCGGCAAAACATACACTTTCTTTTTTCTTCCGTCCTCTGTAAATCCGCGCATAAATCCCTTTAAGCAGCCTGCGGCATAGATTTTTCCGTAGCCCTTGCGGACAAAAAACAAAAACTTCACAAGAAATCCCGGCAGAAGGAACGGCAGATTTACGATAATCTGCAGAAGCGGCATATTCTTTCCGATAATTGCCACACTGTTTGCCGAGGAAAGGCTGACCTTAAAGGCATTGTAACGGGAGCCGCTGGCAGCGCTTCCAGCATGGAGCACCTCCGCTTTCGGCTCATAGAAATTGCGGTATCCGTAAATCTTCGCACGCCATCCGATATCCACATCCTCCAGATAGGCAAAATGGCTGTCGTCAAAATACCCGATTTTTTCAAAAACGCTTTTCCGGTAAATGGCGGCGCCTCCGCAGGCGGAAAAGATTTCACAGGGCTTGTTGTAGTCCTCTGCCGGTCTGTCCTTTCCTCTGGCAAATGCCCAGCCTAAGGCGCAGTACAAATCGCCGGCATTGTCCATGATGCCCTCCTCCTTCATGGAAAGCATTTTCGCACTGACGGAAAAAGCATCCTTGTGCCCGGAAATCGCCTCTTCCAGTGCTTTTGTAAAACCGGGATGCACCACGGTATCGTTATTAAGAAGCAGCACAAAGGGCGTTTTTGCATGACGGATGCCGACATTTACCGCATGGGGAAATCCCGTATTTTTTTTCAGAGGTATCAGTGTGATATCGGGACATTCTTGTTTTATCCACTCCACACTGCCGTCCTCGGAACCGTTATCCACAACAATAACCGCCGCCGGATGGTTTTTCAAATCTTCCCTGAGGGACTTCACGCATTCCCTCAGGTAGGAAATTCCATTGTAGTTCGGTATGACTATGGTTGTTTTCATCCTTTCCATCCTCCCGGCAGGTACACTATCCGGTATCCTTTCTTCTTCACTGCTTCGCAGACCTTCCGGCTGATTTCGGCATATTCCTCTTCCGTAAAGTTTTTACGGCTCTCAAAGGTACCGTTTTCCTTTATCACAAAACCGCCCACTAAAACTCCTGCCGTATCTCCGGACGTCTGTTCCTTCAATACACTTTGCACCAGTTCCCTGAGTTCTTTGAGGATTTTCATGGTACGGATATCCACGGCGTACACATCCTGCACCAGCTCCGCACGGTTCATCTCTCCCGCATAGCCTCTTTTCAGTCCCCGGTACGGATTTTTGCCGTCTTTGTCATACATACCGTATGTTATTTTATTGTTTTTATACGCCGGACTGCCGATAGCGCCCACATCCTTACGCAGAGAGAGAAAATCCGGGTGATAATTTATCTCGTAAAATCCAAGATGCTTACTGTGCGCCACTCCTGCCGTCACGCCCTGTCCCTTTAGGAAATCCCGCACCGCATTTCTGCCCGCTTCGTAGGCATACTGCTTGCTCTGGGGGTTGTCCGCCGTGGAAGCGCTGTGACAGCGCCAGTGATACAGCACTCTGGCAATATGGCAGATATTTTCTGCCGGATCCGCCTTGCCCGGGCATCCGGTGGCAAACACAGGCTGTCCGCATTTTCCGTAAATATTTCCCACTGCCCTGAGCACCAGGTCATAATCCTGCGCTCCGTCATATTCTTCCCTGAACTGCAGTTCTTTCAGAAGTGCGGTTTCCATTACCATAAAATGACAGATGTAATTATTTGATAAAATTAAATCTAAATTAAATTCTTCCTTTTTATGCGGACAGAAATAATTTTCTCCGTTCTCGTCACATTTATCTTCATCGGAATACAAAAGCTGCGGGCGTATCCCCCGGCTCCTTGCTTCCGCGATTGCCATCGCATTTTCATACAGGGCATCCGGTGTCAGCAGGTCGTCATGGTCAAGCAGCCCGGTATACAGTCCCGTTGCATGCTTAAGCGCTTCGTTGGTATTACCGGAAATCCCTTTATTTTCCGCAAGCCGGATATAACGTATCCGCTTGTCCTCGTAGGTATCCACAACCTGTTTTACAGACTCATCCCCGCTGGCGTCCGCCAGTATCAGCTCAAAGCTGCCATAGGTCTGTGCCAGTACGGAGTTTATCATTTCCCGCAGGTAGTTCTCAGGTGTCCGGTAAGTGGGCACTAAAATGCTGAATAACAGAGGCGCCATCCGGGAGGCCTCTTCCTTCTGTGCCTTTAAAACCGCTTCCGCGGGCGCTTCGTACCGGTAATCCTCTTTTTTCCGTAAACGTTCTAAGGCTGCGAGATAAGTATCCCGCAGCCCGTTTCTTTTTAGATAATATAAAGTTTTTTTCAAGTTACTTTTTGATAATTTGGCCATAATATTACAGAACCGCTTTTACATCTTCCGTCAACTTTTCTACTTTTGCAGCTGCATCTTCGATGCTGTTGCCCTTTACACCCATGTAGAACTTAATCTTGGGCTCTGTACCGGAGGGACGTGCACAGCACCAGCAGTTATCCGGTAATTCAAAGTACAGAACATTGGAATTGGGAAGTCCGGTTGTGGTAACCGCACCGGTTTCCATATCCAAAATCTTATCTTCCTTATAATCACGGAAACGAAGAACCTTTAAGTCACCGAATGCCTTAGGCGGATTGGTGCGGAGCTTATCCATGATTTCGTTAATCTGCTTTGCACCATCCACACCCTTTAAGGTAATGGTGTACTGGGTTTCCTTGTAGTAGCCGTATTTCTCATACATTTCTACCATCATATCCCACAGGGTCTTTCCTTCCTTCTTGCAGTAGGCAGCCACTTCGCAGAGGCACATAACGGCAACGCAGGCATCCTTATCACGGGAATGGGTTCCGGCAAGGCAGCCGTAGCTTTCTTCCAGACCGAATACATAATTGTAGGAATGGTCTCTTTCAAACCACTTAATCTGTTCGCCGATGAACTTGAAGCCAGTCAGTACTTCAATCAGCTTTACGCCGTAAGCATCGGTAATGGGTTTTGTCATGTTGGTGGTAACAATGGTGGTGACCAGCGCCGGTTTTTCAGGCATGGTGTGTGTCTTGGTTCTCTCTCTTAAAATGTATTCGGCAATCAGCATACCGGACATATTTCCTGTGAAAGGAACGTATTCACCGGTCTTTTTATCCTTTGCATATACACCTAAACGGTCTGCATCCGGGTCAGTAGCTAAAACGATGTCCGCATCCTTTTCCTTAGCCAGACGAAGCGCATAGGTAAATGCCTTGGGGTCTTCCGGGTTCGGATAATCCAGGGTGGTGAAGTTGGGGTCGGGATTTTCCTGCTCGGGTACTACATATACATGCTTGAAGCCCAATTCGGAAAGAACACGTCTTACCGGGATGTTGCCGGTTCCGCAGAGCGGGGTATATACAATCTTGATGTCCTCTGCCATTTCTGCAATGACATCGGGATGAATAATCTGCTTCTTTAACTCTGCCATGTAAGCGTCGTCGATTTCTGCGCCGATAACCTCATACAGACCCTTTTCTACGGCTTCTGCCTTGTCCATGGTCTTGCAGGTGTTGTAATCGGTAATCGCATTTACCTCTGCAATGATTTCTTTGTCCAGAGGTGCGGTAATCTGTGCGCCGTCTTCCCAGTATACCTTGTAGCCGTTGTATTCGGGCGGGTTGTGGCTTGCCGTTACCACGATACCGGCGATGCAGTGAAGCTTGCGTACGGCAAAGGAAAGCTCGGGAGTGGGACGAAGGGACTCGAATACATATGCCTTGATGCCGCTTGCTGCCAGGCAGAGTGCTGCGGTATCTGCAAATTCGGGAGACATTCTTCGGGAGTCGTATGCAATAGCAACCGCTCTGCCTGCGCCGCCCTTCTTTAAGATATAATTAGCAAGACCCTGGGATGCTTTTCTTACGGTGTAAACGTTCATACGGTTGGTACCGGCACCGATGACACCGCGGAGTCCGCCGGTACCGAACTCCAGATCCTTATAGAAGCGGTCTTCGATTTCGGAAGCGTTGTTGCGAATGGCAAGCAGTTCCTCTTTGGTCTTTTCGTCAAAATAATCGTTGTCCAGCCAGAACTGGAATTTCTTCATATAATCCATGTTAATTTCCTGTCCTTTCTTTGATTCTGTCTATGTTTTTCTTTCTAAAACCTTTTTCACGTTGGTAGTATATCATATCATCCTCAATATTTCCACAATACTTTTTAGAAAAAAGGCGCAATTTTGTATGATTTTACTGGATTTTCAGGGCAAAATCGCTTCTGTCGAGGGAAAAGTTGGGATTGTAGTACGGGTCACCCTTCTCCAGAACTTCCTTCCACTTTTCGCGGAACTTCGCAGACTCCGCATTGTAGCGGGCAGCTTTCTCTCCGTCCGTATCCAGTCCTCTGGAAACCGACTCATAGTGGTACAACTCCGCAAACGGCGTAAAGACATTAAGAAGTCCCCTCTCTCTCAGCTTTAAGCAGAAATCCACGTCATTTAAGGACACGGCAAAGCCTTCGTCCAGGCCTTCCACCGCTTCGTACAGGCTCTTTTTTACTAAAAGGCAGGCTCCCGTCACTGCGGAAACATCCTGGGCATAGCAGAGTCTTCCCATATAGCCTAAGTTCTGTCTCGGCATGCGGTAATGGCTGTGTCCCGCCGTCCTGTGGGCTCCCAGACCGATGACCACGCCGGCATGCTGGATGGTGCGGTCCGCATAGTAAAGCTTGCAGCCTACGGCGCCCACATCCTCTCTCTGGGCATACATCAGAAGCTCTTCCATCCAGTTCACGGTAATGACCTCGGTGTCGTTGTTCAGCAAAAGCACGTAGTCGCCGTCCGCCCTGCTCACACCCAGATTATTGATGGCGGAATAGTTGAAACCGCCCTCGTAGGTCACGATTTTAATCTTTTCGTTCTTTTTCAGCTCGTCATAGTACCGGAAAATTTCTTCCGTTTCACTGTTGTTCTCCACAATGATGATTTCGTAATTGTCATAGGTGGATTTTTCCAGAATGGAAGTCACCGCCCTCCGTAAATCCGTCACATGGTCCTTATTGGGAATGATAATGGAAATTTTCGGATTTCCCAGCACTTCATAGCGGATACGGAATATGGTTTCAAATGCTCTGGTGCTTTCGATCTTAAAATTACGGAATCCGTGCTTGCGCAGATGGTCCGCCACGGCGCCCTTTGCCGCCTCGATGGCATAGGTCTTTGCCTCAATGCCCGATGCCACACTGCCCGCATGACATCTCCAGTAGTACAAAAGTCTCGGAATATGCACAATTTTTTCTGCCTTATCCGTCAGACGTAAAATCATATCGTGGTCCTGGCTACCGTCAAACTGGGAGCGGAAAAGTTCCGTACCGTCTAAAAGCTTTCTGGCAAATACGCTGAAATGGCAGATATAGTTGTTGGCACGCAGGTTGTCAATAGCATAGTCCGGCTTAAAATGCATGGTCAGCATTTTGTTGATATCACCGTTTTTAAAGGTTGTTTCATCACAGTAAATATAGTCCGCGCCCTGTTCGTTAATGGCTTTCACATATTCGTACAGTGCGGAGGGATGCAGGATGTCATCGTGGTCAAACAGACCGATGTATTCTCCGGTGGACATGGCATAGCAGGCGTTGGTATTGCCGGAAATGCCTTTATTTTCCGCCAGTTTTTCATAGCGGATGCGTTTTCTGTCCCCTTCCTTTTCCACGTAGGAAGCACAGATTTCTCCCACTTCCTTGTGCGCCTCATCGGAGCCGTCCGCCAGGCAGAGCTCCCAGTTTTCATAGGTCTGCGCCAGCACGGAGTCAATCATAGCCGTCAAAAATTCCTTCGGTGTATTGTAAAGCGGCACCAGAATGCTGACCTTCACCGGTCTTTCAAATATGGTTTCCCGTTCTTTTTTCGCCTCTTCCGGCGTAGGAAAGCTATCCGTACCGTAGCTTTTCATGACACTTTTTTCCTGCTTTTTCTGTTTTAACTTGCGCACGACGCCCTTCGGACCTCCGCAGCCGGCCAGACGGTTCTTCTGGCGGATGGCCCAGTGCATCACATTCCTTGCCGGTTTGGATGCCTTAAAAAGCGGATTGTTTTTAATGCGGTCCAGCTTGTAGCTTAAATCTTCCTTCTGCATTTCCAGATCTGCCACCCTGCCGGCCAGCTCCGCATTTTTCAAATGTTCTTTTTCGTAGGCTTCTTTATAGTCCATTTCTATATCCATGCCTTTCTGTTATGTCCGGGCAACGATAAACGTCCGGTTGCTGTAATTCATAAGGCTGCTGCCGGATATCTTATCCGTGGCAAGCATGCCGATGCGGTATTCTCCTTCGGGAAGAGGCTCCGCTATGTTCACATGAAAACCGCAGAGTGCCACATTTTTCTGGTCCGGCATATTTTCCTGCAGATCCTGTCGGTATTGTTCCGTAAAATCCAGTTCGTACACGGCGGGCTGTCTTCCTTTTCTTTCCAGCAAAAGCTTTCCGTTAAAGCAGGCATTGTCGCTGCCGAGCACCACGCCGTATCCCGAAATATGGGAAGCATCCGCCGCCTCAATGCGCACCAGAAGACATCTGTCCTTTCGGGCATTCTTAAGCACGTAGGCTTCGTTGCTCTCCTTTGCCACTTCCTTAGCTGCCTGCACATCCGCAATTTCCCTGCCCGACCGGTAAGCCGGCTGGATGCGGGTATCCAGACCCGTGCGGTTCAGCCAGTCATGGTAAAACGGGTCCTTTCCGTTAAGCCCCGGGTGCCTGTCGTAGAGCATGGTGCGTTCCCGGTGAAGCCGCTTTAGCTTCTCCTCGGACTCGTCCGCTCCCCTGCTCATAGACTCATGGTGCAGAAGATGTATATGGTTGCAGACCGCGTTGTAATAGCCCTTTTCTAAGAGAGTAAAACAAAAATCCACATCATTGAAGGCTACCTGCATGCTTTCACAGAAGCCGCCCGCTTCTTCAAAAACTTCTCTTCTTACCATGAGACATGCCGCAGTCACAGCGGAAACGTTCCGTATTCCCCTGTTCCGGTTATCGTAATAACACTTGTTATCTCTTAAAAACTGCAGCTTGTGAACCGGACCCATGGGAAGATTCGTAATACCGGCATGCTGGATTTTATCCGTATCCGGGTAAAGCAGCTTGCAGCCCACTGCCCCCACATGGGGACGCTCTGCCAGCTTAGCCATATCGGAAAGCCAGCCGGTATGCGTAGCTTCGATATCATCATTTAGAAACAAAAGCAGACTGCCCTTTGCTCTTTCTGCCCCCAGGTTGCACATTTTGGAAAAGTTAAATTCCATGGGTTCGTATATATAGAGAATATCCGGGGCGTCCGCCATCATTTCTTCTATTTTCTTTTTAACCGCTTCACCGCTTCCGTTGTCCACCAGAAGCACTTCGTAAGAAATGTCCGCCGCCGTTTTTTTCAGGGTGTCCAGACATTTTTTCAAGACAACCGCATTGTCCTTGGACGGAATAATCACGGAAATATAAGGCATGCCCTGCTTCTTTGCATCCCGGCAGTCCGTTTGTCCACCCGCCGTTTTTTCCCGGGTCATGCTGCTGTTTGTTTCCCCGGTAAACCAGTCCGTTTTCCGATGAAACAGGATGCCGTTTATATGGGCGATGCTTTGGCAGCCCTTTGTAAATCCGCCTGCCGCTTTCAGCAGGCCGTCGCGGGATTTCTCCTCCGCCTTTTCATAAAAGGATTTCCGCACCGCTACTGCCTCTCCCAGATAGTCCTTCCACAGGTAGGTGTCCGGGGACCAGCAGGGCTTCAGCCATGGATTTTCGTACTGTCCCGACGTCGTTTCCACATCCTCATCCCCGTAGACCACGCAGACCTCCGGGTGTGCAGAAAGAAAAGCCTCCGCTCGTTCTTTGGCGCCATCCGCCCAGGCACCGTTCTCTGCATCAGATAGAAAAACGGCTTCCGCACGCTCTCCTGCAGAAGAAGACTCCGCTTCTTCCATGGATGCCACCCAGTCTTTGTATAAAATTTTACGGGAGGCGCATTTTTTCTCGTACTGCTTGTCCAGACCGTATGCCATCCCCTGTTTCAGAAAGCTTTTGATACCCAAATTTATAATTCCTTCCGATTGTTAAAAAATCTTTTTGACACTTGCCGCCATATCCGCTGCCATACGCTCCGGCACAGGCACCACCTTTAATCTGGCAAAGAGCTCATTTTCCGCTTTTCTGTCCAAATCCGCCACTTTGATATAAAGGTTGGGGTCGGTTGTGGAAAAAATACAGGTTGCCGAAGGTCTTGCTACCTTGCCGTTTGTGTAAAAAATTTTCTTATCCTGTGTGGGCACGGGAACACCGTTAAATAAAAGCTCCTCCACCGTCACCACGCAGGAAGTCATGGCAGGGTCAATTCGCAAAATCTGCACATTTCCGTCCACAGAAAGGGTCACTTCCACATCCTGTTCCCCTACATAGGCATCCTTTACAAAGTAAGAATTCTCTTCGGAAAAGCCCTTGCCGTCGTCTTCATAGACCTGCACCCGGCATATGCCCGCCATATCCTGCATACGGTCAATCATCTTTCCGGGTTCAAGCACCCGATTTCCGATTAAATCCCGCATCTGCGCCATGGATTTGTGCTGGCCGGTGACAAATTCCTGAAATCCTCTTTCCTGCTCCCGGAAATTCTCCGCTTCCTCCTCGGTAATTTCCAGTTTTTCCATTATTAAATCCAAATTTAATTTATTTCTTTTCTCATTTTCCAGAAGATAACAGTACACCGCCCGGAAAGCTAACTCCCTCGGGGCCACTTCCTTGCCGAAGGTCCATTCGTAATCGATGATGGACCACTTGTCGCCATCCACCATGATATTACTGAAAATCATATCAAAGTCCGCCGCAGGATAGGTGGGATTGTATCCCGTTCTTTCCACGTATTCGCAGAACAGCTTATGGAAACCCTCCAAATCGTCCTTCTCCAGACATTCGTCCAAAAGCTCGGAAAGCAGTCTGCCGGGCAGGAATTCAAAGCTGTCCCATACCTTTCCGTCCTCTTCCATAAGAGTGCAGGCGTTCACGGAAATATTGCCGCCCTCATACCTTGCAAGCAGGGACCGGTAAGCATCCTCCATACTGCGGATATGCTCCTCCGCCTCTTTGCATAACGGGTGTTTTTCCACATGGGCCTTTCCCTCCGCATCCCGGCAGATATCCGTACGGATACAGTATTCCTTTGCTCTGTCGTTGGAAAAGCGGGAGTATTTCACATCGAAGCCGTCCCCGATAATCACTACATAAGAATTGCTGAACACAGAAAACAGCTTGTCCTCCACAATGCCGTCAAACGCATTCTTTTCATCGAACAGAAGCATTCTGTCCCTGTCAAAATTACGCATGTTATTTGATAATTCTCCCTTGCCGGGCAGATATTCGTCCGAATACAGGGTGGTCATGAATTTGTAATCCGGGTACGGATAATAAAAATGATATTTTCCTACGCCGCAGGATGCCAGAATTTTTTCCAGACCTTTTCTTGAAAAGGTACGTACCCCGCCGCCCGCTTCGTAATTCTCAATTCCGGAAAAATAGGTGCCGAGATGGTCTTCCTTGCAGCCCGCAAAATATTTCAGCCCGTATTTGTTTTCAATGGCAATGACAATCCTGCCTCCGGGAGCCAGGTGCTTTTTAATCATATTCAAAAAATCTTCAAAGGGCGTTTTACTTCCCATGTAGCTCTGTCCGTACTCAAACACGCCGATCAGAAAAATATAATCGAAATTGTCCGGCAAATCCGGTTCAATGTCCTTGAAATTGCCCACATGGATAGTCACATTTTCACATTCCGCATGGCGGTAGGCATTTATCATGCTCCGTTTTTTGGAAAGGTCCACGCAGGTCACCTCCCCCGCTTTCCGGGAAAGAGCGCCCGTAATGGCGCCGCAGCCGCTTCCCACCTCCAGCACCTTTTCCGTGTGCTTCATGGGAATCCAGTCCACAATGTTTTCTCTAAGAGGGGATAAATGATACAGAATGGGCCAGCTTTTCTTTTCTTCGATAATCTGCCGATACTCCACCTGTGCATAATCCTTCACGATGGAAAGAAGCTCGTCCTCCACCTTGCCGTCGCAGTATAAATCCTCACCGGGATAGTGTGTTAAATCCAGTGTGATTTTTCCAATCTGTTCCGTTACGTTTTCTGCCATTACGCCTCCTGCCGGTAGGGTATCACCTTATCCTTTGCGGCATTCTTCACCTCTACCTTAGAATTCATATCATAAAAGCCCACCGTGTCCTTGTCGGAAACCACGGTTACATTCAAAACATCATACAATCTGTGGTAAACCTGGAATTCACTGCCCTCATAGCCCGTAACACCCAAGGAAAGCAGATATTCCCCACCCTGCAGACTCATATTCTGCTTAAAAGTCACTTCCTTTACCACGCCCGCTTCCACAGGCTCCAAAAATGCCTTTTCTATCATGCTGTTGGTGCCGGTAATTTCCGTTCCCTTGATATTCTTAAAGGAAAACGCAAAAATCGGAGCAACAATCCGGTCGTGGAACGCCACCTTTACGTGGATGGTAAACTCCGTGCCCTTAATGACGGCGGTGGTCTTCACGCCCTTGTCATCGGTAATGTAAAATTCCGTCATTTCCGCCTGCTTGGTACCGTATTCCAGAAGCTCCGGATTTAACACGTTTTCGGGAATATGGATATCCATATCTTCCTTGTCGTGGATTTCGTACTGACCCACCAGCACCCGTTTGAAGGCATCAATCATTTCCTTGGGGCTGCCCTCGCCTAAAAGATTACCCTGATTTAAGAGGTATACCCGGTCGCAGTATTTGCTGATGCTGCTTAAGTCGTGGCTGACAAACACAATGGTCTTGCCCATTTTCTTGAATTCTTCAAACTTATGGTAGCATTTTGCCTGAAAGAAAACGTCACCGACGGAAAGTGCTTCATCCACAATGAGGATTTCCGGCTCGATATTGATGGCAACCGCAAAAGCCAGACGCACGAACATACCGCTGGAGTATGTCTTGACCGGCTGGTACACATAGTCGCCGATGTCCGCAAATTTTAAAATTTCCGGCAGTTTCGCATCGATTTCCTTCTGGGAAAATCCCATCATGGTGCCGTTTAAGTAAACATTTTCAATGCCGTTGTATTCCATGTTAAAGCCTGCACCAAGCTCAAGCAGCGCCGAAATTCTGCCGCTTACATTTACCTCCCCCGAAGTAGGGCTTAAGACACCGGTAATAATCTTTAAGATGGTGGATTTACCGGAGCCGTTGGTGCCGATAATACCCACAGTTTCGCCCTGAAAAATCTCAAGGGACACACCGTTTAAGGCATAATGCTCCTTTGCCTTCTTCCGGGTCAGTCCAAAGGCTTCTTTGAACCGGTCCGAGGGCTTGTCATAGAGTTTATATACTTTTTTAAGGTCTTTGACCGTAATTGCAGGCTTTCTTTCCTGATTATCCATTGCTCTTACCTTTCCGCTTTTCATTACAGCACATCCGCGAAATGCACCTTCAGCTTCTTAAACACCACGGCGCCGATACCGAATACCACAATCGTAAAAATCCAGAAATACATGGTAGAAAAGAAGTCCTCAAAGAACCAGGAATGGCCGTAAATGGCATCCCGGTATCCGTTTACAATATAAACCATGGGATTTAATTTTAAGATTTTCGCCCAGGTAGGACTGATGGCATCAAAGTTCCACATAATGGGGGTCGCCCACATGCCGATTTGCAGCATAATGCTGATAATCTGGGAAATATCGCGCATAAATACCACAAGAGAGCAGGTGGTGTAGCTTAATGCCAGCACCAGAACAAAGGTGCAGAAGCTGTAATAAAAAATCTGCAGGGTATACAAAGTGGGGGTATAACCGTAAAAAGCGGCAATCAGAAGCAGAATGCAAATAAAAAACACGTGCACAAAGGTAGCGCCGATGACCTTGATAATCGGCAGGATACTAATCTTGAACACCACTTTCTTTACTAAATAATTGTACTCCAAAAGCGCCATGGTGCCGTTTGTCCAGGCTTCGTTAAAATAAAACCACGGAACCAGGCCGGCGGTTAAAAAGAGCACGAACGGAATGTCGCTGCCGCCCCGCATTGCCATACCGGCGCTTCCCATAATCACATCAAACACCAGCCAGTACATGACAACCGTAATCACCGGCTGCACCATTGCCCAGACCGCGCCGAGATAGGAGCCGGCATACCGCTTTTTAAAGTCGTTCTTTGCAAGCTTCCAGATTAAATGCCTGTTCTGGTACAGTTCCACCGGCAGACCTGTCACTTTATCGTAAAGTGCCGTAAACAATATGCAGGAAACTAAAATTACCACAACGGAAATAATCTTTTTAAGATTTTCCTCCGCTGCCTGGGCATTCGGATTTTTATGGAACACAATCAGGCATGCCATAATAAGCGCCGCTATATAAAAAAGAAGAATGCCCGTCTTTTTTGAAATCTTTTTCTTCATAGTAAGTGCTTATGCCTTTCCCAGTTCTTTTGCATATTCCCGGAAGCTTCCCCATTTGGTGTCCTTTTCGGATAAAATAAGCTCCATGCCCTCCGGAATCGGCCACTCTACCTTAATATCCGGGTCCTTGTAGGAAATACCGCCCTCATCGCCGGGATGGTAAAACTCCGTACACTTATAGCAGAACTCCGCATAATCGGAAAGCACTAAAAAACCGTGTGCAAAATTCTTCGGAATGAAAAACTGCTTTTTGTTTTCTTCGGAAAGAAGCACGCCATACCATTTGCCGAAGGTTTCCGACTCCGGACGCATATCCACCGCCACGTCGAACACTTCTCCGCGGATAACACGGACTAACTTGTCCTGCGGGAACTGCTTCTGAAAATGTAAACCGCGCAACACGCCCTTCTTGGATGCGGACTGGTTGTCCTGTACAAAATTAAGGCCAATACCGGCTGCCTTGTAATCGTTGTAATTGTAGGTTTCCATAAAGTAGCCTCTGTTATCCCCGAATACCTGTGGGGTCAGAATTTTTAAGCCCTCGATTTCGCATGTTTCCACTGTAATCTTTCCCATATTAAAACCTTACCTTTCCTGTCTGTCTATCATTTCCTGTAACTTACATTCAAATCCACATTGCCGTTAATACCGTTGATTTTACCCTT